>Ga0187847_10000025_pt1 | contig 169601 bp, 147 predicted proteins | sample June2016WEW_4_10_FD_132458 | JGI IMG/M metagenome (GOLD analysis project Ga0187847, IMG submission 132458) | Peatland microbial communities from SPRUCE experiment site at the Marcell Experimental Forest, Minnesota, USA - June2016WEW_4_10 | ecosystem: Environmental > Terrestrial > Soil >...
CCATCATCTTCCTCAACGCGCGCGCCGGCGAAAACGACCGCGTGCTGGGACTGGAGATGGGCGCCGACGACTACATCACCAAACCATTCGCCACGCGTGAGCTGGTGGCTCGTGTCAAGGCCGTGCTGCGCCGTTTTGAGCGGCCCACAACGCCTTCAGTCATTCGCTTTGAAGAGGTAGTCATCGACGCCAACGCAATGCAGTTGACTGTGCGCGGTCAGGTGACCACGACCACGGCCACCGAATTTCGGCTATTGGACTACCTGGCGCGCCATCCCGGCCGGGTCTTCAGCCGTGACCACCTGCTCGACGCCGTATGGGGCGACGCCCGCTTTGTCACTCCCCGTTCGGTGGACGTTTATGTGCGCCGCATCCGTGAGAAGATCGAGCTTGATCCGGAGAACCCTCACTATCTGATGACGAGGCGCGGCGCCGGCTACCGCTTCGAGCTTCCCAAGAGCGAGTAGGCTGGAGTTAACAGGCCATCAATGAATCGAAAAATTTTCTTCAAGCTGCTCGGCCTGTTTCTCCTCATCCTGCTCTTCCAGGCAGCGGCGATGGAGTTTGTCGTTCTTCCCTTCATTGTTCGTAAGGTATTGGAGGTTCACCCCGGCAGCACGGACATTTTTCTCGGCAATGAGCCTCTCTGGTCTGGCTTGATCGCCCTGGCCGTGGCGCTCGCCCTGGCTGTGTGGGTTGCCGGCCGCGTCACCTCGAGGCTTGAGCAGCTCGTCGTCTTTGCGCGCCGCATCGCGGATGGCGATCTAACTGCCCGCCTTGGCCACGACGACGACGATGAGTTATACAGTGTGGAGGCCGCGCTGAATCAGGCCGCCGAGCGCCTGAGCGCGAGCTTCGCTGAGATCGAGAGCCGCCGCCACGAGCTGGCCGACCTGCTCGATTCCCTGCAGGAAGCGGTGGTTGCCATCACTCCCGAGGGGCTGGTGCGCTGGTCAAACGCCGTAATGCAGCGCATCGCCGGCACGGAGATTCGCGTGGGCCGTCCGCTGGTCCATTCGGTGCGCGATCCCGAACTGCTGGCTTGCATAAAAATCGCGTTGGAGCAGCGCGTGCCGAGTTCCGGACGAGCCACCACTCTGACGCCGGGACTGATCTTCGAAGTCAACGCCGTTCCCATGACTTCGGGCGGGGCGCTCGTCGTGCTCCATGACGTGACGCAAATTGAAATGGCCGAAAAGTCCCGCCGCGACTTCATCGCCAACGTCAGCCATGAACTGCGCACACCGCTCACTTCCATCCAGGGCTACGTGGAAACGCTGGTCGAGACGCGGCCCAAACCCGAAACCACACGCGAGTTCCTCGGCATCATCCTCAAAAACGCCACGCGCATGAACCGCATTACAGAGGATCTACTCGCTCTGGCTGGCGTTGAAAGCCCGGACTACAAGCTGGCGCTTCAGCCTACGCGAGCCAGCGCTTTGGTAGCTGACGCCATTGATTTGGTGGGCGGCATGGTGGTCGATTCCGGGGTAGCTCTCGAGATGGCCGGTGCGCCCGATTCCCTTGTCCTGGCCGATGCCGACGCCATGCACCAGGTCTTCGGCAATCTTGTGGAAAACGCCCTGCGCTACGGCAAGGCCGGCAAGCGAATCCTCGTTGGCGCGCGGCTTCTGGATTCCGAGGTCGAGTTCAGCGTGCAGGACTTCGGCCCCGGCATCGCATCCGAGCACCTCACGCGCATCTTCGAGCGCTTTTACCGCATCGACAAGGCTCGCTCCCGCGAGTCGGGTGGCACCGGGCTTGGCCTCGCCATCGTCAAGCACATCGTGCTTGCTCATCGAGGACGCATCTGGGCGGAAAGCGAGCTCGGCCGCGGCGCTACATTTCGCTTCACGCTGCCCCTGTATGCGCCGGCCCAGGCTCCGCAGGCGCAACTCGCTGCCGCAGAGAGCAGCTTATAGCCACATGGGGCATTGGTCTTGTATTTCCACCCGAGACCTGTATAATTTGGCAAGAAACAATAGACAGCTGAAAGTCCAGTTAGGCTGCGTAAGACAATCAGACTAAGCTGCGCAAGATCTTCGCAGTTATTGAAACACTGATCCTCCTTGAGCTGCCTCGGTAATAGGAGGTGCAATGAATCGCGTGGCCGGTACTCCCCTGGTTGCATTAATTTTCAGTTTTCTTTTCGTCGCCCTCACCGGATGCGCGAATCCTACCCTCACCTCTCCTTCTGTACCCGCCATCACCAGCTTCACGGCCAATCCGACGGCGGTGAACGCAGGGGGGGATGCCAGTCTGACTGGAGTCTTTGACAACGGCACGGGCGTAATCACGCCTGGCAATCTCCCCGCCACCAGCGGCACAGCTGTCAGCGTCTCGCCGGCCGTTACGACGACATACACTCTCACGGTCACAAATTCCGCGGGAACATCTGTCAGTCAGACCGCCACCGTAACGGTGAATATCTCTGGACCCGCACCGACAGTTACATTGTCTGCCAATCCGACGACCATCGACTCGGGCGGCTCATCAACGCTTACCTGGTCGAGTACCGATGCGACCGCTTGCACTGCGAGCGGCGGTTGGACCGGCACGGAGGGCACCAGCGGAACGCTGAGTGTTTCTCCGGCTGCTACCACAACTTACACGCTCACCTGTACGGGGAACGGTTCCACAAGCGCATCCGCCAGCGCGACGGTGACGGTTCTTCCCGCGCCAACGGCAACCCTCTCGGCTAACCCGACAGCGATTGTTTCGGGCCGCTCTTCAATCCTGACCTGGTCGAGCACCAATGCGACCTCTTGCACGGCGAGCGGCGGCTGGGCCGGCACGGTGGCCGCGAGCGGCACGCTAAGTGTTTTTCCGGTTGATACCACAACTTACACCCTCACCTGTTCGGGGACTGGCGGCACAAGCGCGCCAGCCAGTGTGACGGTAACGGTGACACCTCCCCCGCCAACGGCAACCCTCTCGGCCAACCCGGCAACAATTGTCCCGGGAGGCTCTTCCACGCTCACCTGGTCAAGTGCTGATGCGACTTCCTGCACGGCGAGCGGCGGCTGGACCGGCTCGGAGGCCACCAGCGGCACGCTGAATGTTTCTCCGGCTACTACCACAACTTATACGCTCATCTGTACGGGGCCTGGCGGTACGAGCGAGCCCGCCAGCGCGACGGTGACGGTTACTTCAGGCACAACCCCAACGGCAACCCTCTCGGCTAACCCGGCGATGATTGCCCCGAGTGGCTCATCAACGCTTACCTGGTCGAGTACAAATACGACTTCTTGCACGGCGAGCGGCGGCTGGAGCGGCTCGAAGGCTACCAGCGGCACGCAGAGTGTTTCCCCCACTACTAGCACAACTTATACGCTCACCTGTACGGGAACTGGCGGCACAAGCGCGCCCGCCAGCGCGACAGTGACGGTGCTTTCCGCGCCAACGGCAACCCTTTCGGCTAACCCAACAGCGATTGCCCCGGGCGGTTCTTCGATGCTCACCTGGTCGAGTACCGATGCGACTTCTTGCACGGCGAGCGGCGGCTGGTCTGGTACGAAGGCCACCAGCGGCACGCTGAGTGTTTCTCCCACAGCTGCCACAACTTACACACTCACTTGTACGGGGACTGATGGCACAAGCGCGCCCGCCAGCGCGACGGTGACTGTTCTTCCCGCGCCAACGGCAACCCTCTCGGCTAACCCGACGACGATTGCCTCGGGCGGCTCTTCGATGCTTACCTGGTCGAGTACCAATGCGAGTTCTTGCACGGCGAGCGGCGGATGGTCCGGCGCGGAGGCCACCAGCGGCACGCTGAGTGTTTCTCCCGCTGCTACCACAACTTACACGCTCACTTGTACGGGGGCTGGCGGCACAAGCGCGCCCACCAGCGCGAGTGTGACGGTTACGACAGGCATAAAGCCAACGGCAACCCTTTCGGCTAACCCGACAACGATTGCTTCGGGTGGCTCTTCAACGCTTACCTGGTCGAGTACCAATGCGAGTTCTTGCACAGCGAGCGGCGGATGGTCCGGCGCGGAGGCCACCAGCGGCACGCTGAGTGTTTCTCCCGCTGCTACCACAACTTACACGCTCACCTGTACAGGAACTGGTGGCACAAGCTCGCCAGTCAGCGCGACGGTGACGGTACCTACGACCTCCTATGAAGTTGACCTGAGCTGGGATGCGCCCACAACTTCCGAGGATCCAGTAGCAGGCTATAACGTCTACAGAGCGCCAAGCGGCAGTTCTACGTATCAATTCTTGGGTTCGTCGGTCGGTCTCGATACGACATACGTGGACGCAAATGTCACCGATGGGCAATCCTACGATTACGAAGTGAAAAGTGCCGACTCTTCGGGGGTTGAAAGCGTCCCGGCCGGCCCCGTCCCGGTGACAATTCCCTCGTCTTAGTCGGCTCTGTCAACGGCGCCCGGCAGCCGGGGTTGCATTACTGGATTCGAAGGAGTGAGCCGCCGGCGGGCGCCAGGTTTGCTCGACAATTTTTCGGTCTCATCTTCAATCTCCTGTTGCCTTGGACTGGTATGGATTTAGCTCCGAGTTCAAAGGCCAGGTTTCTCCCCTGCGGAGGATGAAGAGCAAAATGAAGACGACGGACAGGACGATCGCGAAGAAGACGATCCCTCCCTGGTGATGGAGTCTTCCTGTAAGGTATCCAGCATCCACTCGAGTTCCAAGCATCGCAATCGTGAAAATGCGCAAGGCATTCTTGGCGACTGAGAGGGGAATTGCGAGACCAATGAGCAAGGCCTTCCGCCAGGGCGAACGCAGCAGAAGCTGAGCCAAAACCATGGTCGTGATCAACAACATGGAACTGGATCGGATGCTGCTGCACTCCTGCGCGACCTTGACCGTCAGACCGGGGATGGTTAGCAGTATCCCATTCTGAGACACAGGCACGGAAAATGCTTCAAAAAGCACACGCGCTCCCCAGGCAGACCCATTTTGCAACAGAGCTATGATGGCGTTTAAGAAGAGCCGCGGAAGCGGCACCAAACCCAACAAGAAGCATAGTGGAAATAAAACCAATCGCGAAGCTCGAGAGCCAACGCAAAGAACAAAAATCCCAATCCACGACAATACCAGTGCCAGCATCCCGATTGAGAGCTGGACATCGGAGGGCAGCGAAGCTGACCAGACAAGCGCGGAGCAAGCGATCAAAACGGCAATCGCGAGAAAAGCGGCGCCAACACGAACATTCAGCGCAACCATCGTTCGCAAGCGACGCCACTCGAGAAAGATTAAAGCCGCACTAACGGGAAGAATCAGAAGTATATGTGTGTACTCATCGTCGCGCCACGACAGAGCGAATGTGTCCACCAGGGGACGCCACCCGACCACCAGGGAAATTGCCCACAGAAGGACAAACCCCACTCGACGTTGCATCAGCTTGGTCATGGATTCTTTCGCTCGCAGATTATCTTCGAGTGGATTCATCACTAGGTTGTTGCTTCCACGTGAAAAGCGTCATCTCTCGTTTCGCCTCCCAGAGTTGTCCTTCACTTTGCGGCCTTCCGACCGCTCGTAGACAATCTTGCCATCCACCACCTTCGCAAACGCCAGGACCGCATGTTCGGAGCCCTCGCCGACAACTCGCCACGATCCGTAGTCTCTAACAATGGACATCCGGCTTCGCGCTCGCCACCAACTGTCGATCTCGTGAGGAAGTGCGAACCAAACGGCTTCCCGCGCGCGCAATTCGCTTAACATGACTAACAGATCTCTGTAGACCGCCCGTGTCTCGGGCGCGATTATGTAGTCAGGATGAACAACGAAACTCGCCAGGCCGTTCTTGGCGAGAATCAATTCAACCTGGGTCCTCCATAAGTCGATCGAATGCTCGTTCAGGACATGAAACAGCGAATAATCCTGGATCGTAGTAAGGGGCAGTTCGAGCATCTCTCCGATAAAGTAGGGCATAACGGTACAGCAGCCGCCGCGTTGCGGGTCAAGATGGGCGACATTCGGCATTGACATATCGAAAGAGAAGTCAAGATCCGCGAACCATTCCGGATTGCGATAAAGCACCGCCGATCGAAAGCCCTTTGCCCCATAGTCTCGGCCATAGCGATTGATCGAGGCAGCCCGGCGCCGGAACTCTTCTCGCTCATCAAAAAGCCTGCCATCGTGGTTCAGATCCTGCACGCACACTTCATTTCCGCGATCCCAAATCTGGCTCAGGAATTCCGGCCCCACAGGGTAACTTCCTTCGGGGACAATTTGATAAGACGCCTTGATTCCAAAAGAGCCATCTATGTCGAGCAATTGCGCGCAGAAGTTGCGTCCCGCAGTGGCTTCCACATCGTGGGTCATCGAAAAGCAACCGCGTGCGCCATCGGGCCAGAACCAAACGAATGGAATGCGGTCGAGACCGCTGGCCTGCAACGAGAGCAACAATAAGTTCTCGCAGACATTCTCGACAGTGGTGTCGACGGGCCATTTGGGGAATCGCTTCGTCTCCCAATTCACCGCTCGGAGTCTCTGAATGCCCTTGCGCATCGAGCGATTCGTAAGGGGACGGAGCCGGTAGTAGATATCCTTCAGCGCCTTCTCTCTCCTGCCCATTCGACTGCTGGGATAGCGCTCCAAACGAAGATTTTCAATGACTTCATTCGGATCGAACGGCAGCACAAGCTGCGCCCCGTCAAATAGAACACTTGGTAGCGTATCGGAGAGAGGGAAATCCGGTTGCGCTTGAAGAGTACCCTTCAAGGTACGGCCGTAACATGTCGTACCGGGGCCGAATTGGAAGTAACCCGGCTCCGCAGACAGTTCATCGCTGAGACGGAAGTCGAGGAATCCCTTCGGGCAGCGATAATGATCGCGCACGGCTTGAATTAGCGATGGTTCCTCTTCTTCGGATGCTGGCGGCATTTCTTGAAATTCTACTTGCACAATTGTCCTTTCGTCATCCCACAATCGCATCGGCTGCAAAACATTCGTAACCATCCTAAAAAACGGCAGTTGACCTGCTGCCGCTTCCGGCATCTCCTTGGATATCCAAGTACTTGTTTTTGTTGGATACTGCACCAAATTGATGAGTTGCGGAGGGTCAAAATGCATTCGCAACAATCACTTGACGGCTTCAAACGCTGTCATCTACCGCTTTTAGGATCATCGAACAACTAGCCGATGTGCCGGTACAGCAGCCCGCCTGCCCTGGATGAGAGTGCGTCGGGCAACACCGAGAACAGACGCCGCGCTGCGGGCATCGCCGGCGCGGCTACGCAGTTTTCCCTGATACCGTCTGAATACCGAAAATATGTGAGCGGACTGCGGATGGTCCCGAACTGATCCTTAAACCTGACGAGGCCATCGTTTTCCAAATCGGTGCGGCCAAAATCGATCTGCTCCGCGCCTGCCATCTTGCTTTCCTCGATCAACTTCCAAAACAGAAACGGCATGCCCGCCAGATGATGGAACTCTTCATCAGAGCAGCCATACTTGTATACCACTGTGCGGCGGTGAGACAGCGTGAGGATCGCGGCGATGGGAATGTTGTCTTTGCGTGCCACACGAATATCCACGCTGGGGCTCATGCAGGCAACCAGATTCCGAAACCAGGCGCGGGGTTGCGGCAGAAGGTGATGACGCCTCCTGGTCTTCATGAGCAGCCGGTAGAAATCGTCGACAAGTCCCTCGGAGCATCCCCTCTCGTAGGTAAGCCTCTCTCGTTCGGCTTTCCGAATGCGGCGCTGGATGCAGTCCTTGTGAAATTGGTGGAAAATCTCATCGAGCGTGGGCGATAGGTTGAGAGTATGAAACCAGAAAGACTGACTCGCCGCCAAAGAACTGTCGGGATGCATCTCAGAGAAAAGCGGCCGGATTTCGATATATTTCCAGTTGTGCTTGTGGCGCTCCGTTCGCATCCACTCCGTGAAATAGAACGCGTCCCCGCTCTCATTCAGCAAGGGATCGGTATGGTCTGCGAAAGGCAATGAAACCATCCGGCTTCCGGTGATCCAACTCTTGATCTCGCAAAAAACAATCCCGTCCAACAGCCGCTCCCCAGGCGGTGTGCTTGTCAGCACAACAGGGCGATAGCCGTAGGTATTCGCCAAACTCTTGAGCCAACCCCTCTGGTGAAACACGGACGCCCTGGGATGCGAAGCCACCAAATCATCCCAACGACTGTCCTGCATCGGGTCAAGGGTGTAGAACTGCATTGGCGAGTGCGCTGTCATGGTTTTTGAACCAGTGGAATCCTCCAGTTTAGCTCCGTCGTCATTATCAAAGATATAGCTGTTGCCTCTTGGATTGCCATCCGGTGGGGCGCCATGGGGTGTGGGCGAAAGGAAACACAGCACGTTTCTAGCCAAATGGCTGAGCGGTCCTATCTTCCATATTGGCCACTCTTGGCTAACGTGGAGAGGCATATTTCCCGGACCGGCCCTTTTGCGCGGTCGTCGCCTCGGAATCCAGTCTCCTCAGTTCTGTGGCCATTCGTCCTCGGAATGGCAGAAGAATCTGGCACAATAATTTGGTACTGCTCGATTTTGTACAGCACCGACCTGTAACTGACTTTGAGCATGCGTGCGGCGGCCTTTCGATTCCATCCCGTTTTCTCCAGCGCCCCGGTTATCGCGTCTTTCTCTGCTTCCGCCTTGACACTCTGTACGAGAGACCGGAGCGACTTGGAACCAGATGCTCCCTCACGGGACTGACTCGGCGATGGTACGGTCTGGCTCATACCCCGGGACCCGGCTAAGTCAGTTTCGTGAAGCTCGCTCTCTGGACCGGTTGGGATCTTTCCGGACGTCAGTTCTTCGTCGCCCACCATCAGGTAGCGTTTTACGCAACGTTCCAGCTCACGCAGATTGCCCGGCCAGTTATACGCCCGCCACGCCTCCAAAATAGCGGGCGAAAACTCCCTTGGCGGGAGGCCATAGTGCTTGCCAAGCCGGTGCATAAAAAGGCGCGACAGTAAGGAAAGTTCCTCCTTGCGCTCTCGCAGGGAAGGTAGGTGAATGGTGTAGGCGCTCAACTGGCGATAGAGATCTTCACGAAGTCTGTTTTCAGAGATGGCGAGTTCCACATTTATGGAACTCGCGGCCACAACGCGAACATTGGTCTCGACGAAGTCGGAAGTACCTGGCCTGATGAATCGCTTATTCTTGAGCACCTCGAGCAGATTCGACTGCAGACCCGGCGGCATCTCGGTAATCTCTTCCAGAAAGATCGTACCGTTGGCGCAGAATTCAAGCTTCCCTGTCTTGGTGCGTGCCGGTGCAGAGGTGTCCTTCTTCTCGCACCCGAAAAGTTCCCTTTCCAACAGATCTCCTGGCAGTGCCGCGCAATTCACCTTTGCGAATTCGAACCCGGAGCGGACAGACAAATTGTGCACCAATCGCGCGGTGGTCGCTTTTCCGCTGCCATCCTCACCCAAAATCAATACAGGCGCGTTGGTCTCTGCCAACAAGGCTGCCTGAGCCCGGAGCTTGCGCATGATAGTGCTAACTCCAATAAAGAAACTCTCTTCGCTGACCGGCTCGATATCATCGCTCGTGATATCCGGTTCAGCAGCTTCATCCGCCCTGGTTAGATTGCGTTGGATCGCGGTGGCGAGCTGGCGATCCTCGATGGGACTGATTAGGTAGTCGCTGGCGCCCATGCGAATTGACTCCTGTTTTCTGCCGTTGTCGCCCGGTTGGCCAATCAGGATGATTGGCATCGCAGGGCGCATCCGGCGCAGCCGGCGCAAACTGTGCATGCCATCGGCGTTCTCCCGTGGCAGATCCAGCAAAAGCAGGTCGAGCGGCGCCTCGGATTGAGCCTTCTCGATCGCCTCCCACGGGTCGGAGACTACGTCAACCTCCCAGCCGTTCGACTCCCCCACCGACCAAAGGGGGTTAAGAACCGAGGAGTCACGGCTGACGACAAGCAGCCTGGTAACTTCGATTGCGTTCTCTGACATAGGATTCCTTCCTGCAAGGTGCAAAAGGGTGAACAAGGGATCAGAACCGCCTTGCCTTCTCCCGGCGCGGCGCTTGTGTGAGCTGGATAATTCTGAGCAAGAGTCAAAAGGAAGATATGTGACTATCTATGTCTGAGGGCCTGGGAGCAATTCGGCACGGCTTCGAGCGGTGCCCCTCGGGAGCAACCCGGTCTTCGAGCAGTTCCAAAACACAGACGTCGTTGTTGGTGCGGAATAGGTGGTCTTTGCTTCCACTCCAGCGACGCAGACCTATCGCTGGGAAACCGGACGGGAAATAGTCACTTGAGGACAGTGGTTCCGGGGTGAGCAATTGTAGGACTCTTATATATACAACTATCCGGACCGGCGCGGTCCGCGCGCCAAGTCCGGATAATCAACTGAAATGTGGGGAAAAAAAGAAAATCAGGCTAAGCCGCGATTCGCAAACTCGCTGCGATATCTGAAGAACATGGCTCCGAAACAAGCGGCGCCGGCGAACAGAAGGAACATGAAAGCAGCGCCACCTTCGGGTACTGATTCCGTCCACATCTCCTGAGGCTCACCTGATCCAACACCGGTCAGGGGATCCGGGGTCAGAATCCAAACATTCGTCAACGAATCCAGGTACGCCGTGGCGCCCGCAACGTTGCCAGTAAACGCACTCTCTACGGCCGCAACGAGACTCAAAGCCTTTGCGTCAAGGCCAGAAATGCCTCCCGGAGTTGTGATATCCCAGATTGCCGAAGAAAGCTCAGCTTGTGTGACTCCGGTGATGCTGCCATAGGAGGTGAGGGGAGTGCCGGAGAACATCATGCTCACCAGTGTGGCAACCTCCGCATATCCGGTCAGCCCAATGGTGTTCCCAAAAAGTGTGCTGCCGATGTTGCCGGAAGCAAGGCTCGAGGCCTGGTACGCGCTGGCCTTCCAGGATTCACCCGCCCAAATCTCATCGTTGAAGTCATCGCAGATGATCCCGGATGCGGAGGGCGCGCCATTAATGTTCGCGCTGTATATCCCCGCGCCATAGTCCCCGCCTGAGTTGCCCCAGGTGGTGGTATAGCCACCTGTGAACTGAACAGAGACAACGCTCTGACCCAACGCAGGCAGCCCGCAGCAGAGCATCGCCAATCCGATAACTGTTGCCCAACCTTCAGCTCTGATTTTCATTCTTCTCTCCCTCTCATCGGTATTAGGAAACCTGTATGTCTCTGGAGCCGCCTGCACAGACCCCCTGAGATGATTGATTCTAGCGCAGCCCTGAATATTGTCAAGACTGAAAGTTTTTGCAATCTATTGCAAACAGAACCCTTGGCCCTAACTTGCTGGAAGTCACCATCGGGAATGGTTACTCCTGGGGAGTGTCTTTGCACCTTCGCTCCAAGGCAGAGCCATTTCCGGACTTTCACGCTCACTTTAGGCGGATTTCAGGCGCTGCGACGGCGGAACTCTCTTGGTGCATGTGCAAAAACTTGCAACATCCTGGCGATCCCTTCAAGCCGAAAAAAGGTTGCTTTCAAAGCGCCACTTCGACACACACCAGAAGAGAGACTGCAAAGGCTCGCCAGGGATATTGGCTGGTATGAGACATCTGGAGAGATCGCGAGCTTTTCAAGCGCTCCAAATCCATTTGCCGCGATAGAATTCATGATGGCGGTGCGGCGGTTGCGCACGACTCTGCAATGGGAGGCTCTAATTGAAATTCTCTTCCAAATGGCGCCCGGTTTTGGCCCTGAGTTTGATCGCTGCTCTTCTTTCGGCATGTTCACTCGATCCCAACGTGCGTAAGCAGAAATACTTTGAGAATGGGCAGCGCTACTTCGAGAAAGGGCAATACCAGGAGGCGGCGATCGAGTTCACCGACGCTGTCCAAATCGATCCGGGATATGCCGATGCGCACTTCCAACTTGCGGAAAGCTACTTGCGCCTGCAGCAGCGGGACCGCGCCTATCAGGAACTGAACCGCACCGTCGAATTGCGCCCCGAGGATTACCGGGCTCGAATGGAGCTAACCACCCTGCTGATCCAGGCGCACAACTTTCAGGAGGCGCAGGTACAAGCCGATCTGCTGCTGAATAAGCGGCCCGACGATCCGGGCGTTCACGCCATGGCTTCCAGTCTCTTCGCTGAGCAAGGAAAAATTCCCGGTGCAATTGCGGAAATGCAGAAGGCAATTTCGCTCGCTCCAGGCCGCTGGGAGCCCTACCTGGGTCTTGCCCTCCTGCAGCTCAAGGTCAACGACCTGTATTCGGCGGAGGCAAATCTCAAGAAAGTCACTGAGCTGAATCCGAAGTCCATGCAACCGCGACTGGTGCTGGGCAATTACTATCAATCGCAAAGGCGCTTCGATGAAGCGGAGAAGCAGTTTCGCGAAGCTCTGGCCCTCGATCCTAACTCAATTGATCCGCGTAAGGCTCTGGCCGCTTTATACATGACCGAGGGCAGGAGGGCCGAAGCAGAGGAAGTTCTGAAACAAGCCAGGCGCGACCTTCCACATAACCCCGATAGCTTCCTCGCGCTCAGCAACTTTTATTTCGCGACCGGCGACCTGGACAAAGCAGTTGCCGAATACCATGCGCTCTATCTGGAACGTCCTAAAGACATGCAGGTGAAAGAGAAATATGTTGAACTTCTCATTCAGACCAAGCGATACGACGAAGCGCGTAGTCTCGACGATGAAATGCTGAAGGCCAACCCCAAAGATGACAACGCTCTGGTTTACCGAAGCCAGATGCAAATCACTAGCGGAGACCTCAACGACGCTGTACAGACGTTGCAGGCTGTGGTCAAAGACTCGCCAAACAACTTCCAGGCCCACTACGCTTTAGGTGTCGCGCTGCAAAAGCAGGGGAATCTGGAACACGCCGAGAGAGAATGGCGCGAGGCTTTGCGCCTGAATCCCAATTTCCTTGACGCGCAACGCTCTATTGCCGACGCCGCGATGCTGCTGGGCGATATGAATACTCTCGAAGACGCCGCCAACCAGATGATCAGACTGCAACCCGGATCTACGGATGGCTACGCGCTGCGCGCCCTTTCCAACATCAATCGCAAACACTATGTTGAAGCCGAACAGGATGTCCGCCGCGCCATCTCCGCGTCTCCTCAGAGCGCGTTCGGATATGTGCAAATGGGAAATCTGCGGTTTGCGCAAAAGCAGTACGGCGATGCCGCCAAAGCATTCCAGGACGCCTTGGACAGGAACGCCAATTCGACTGACGCTCTGCGTGGCTTGGTGAACGTATATGTTGCCGAGAAACAAGTCGATAAGGCCATCGCCGCCGTGAATGTGCAAATCGGCAAAGCGCCCAACAATAGCAACTTTTACAACATGCTTGGAGCGGTTCTATTCCATGGCAAGAAAGATCTCAGCGGAGCGGAGAACGCCTTTGTGAAATCCGCTGCGCTCGACAGCCACAATTACGATGCTGTGATTCAGCTTTGCCAGGTACGAGCCGCGAAGGGGGAAATCGATCAGGCAATTGCCATTGGCGAGCAGTCGCTTAAAGACAACACGCGCCAGCCAAACCTTCATATCCTCATGGGAAACTTGTATGAGTCTAAGTCGGATTGGAAGAAAGCGGAAGATGCCTACCAGAAAGCGTTGGACCTCAATTCCCAGAATCCCGTCGCCTCCAATGATCTTGCCCGCGTGATGCTGCAGACAGGCGGAAACTTTGACGTCGCGTTATCCCTGGCGCAAACAGCGATGAAAGGGCTGCCGGATTCTCCCGGCGTTGCTGACACTCTGGGATGGATCTATTACCGGAAAGGTGTATACCCGCTGGCCATCCGCAATCTTCAGGAAGCGCTCAGGCTGCAGGAAAAGAATAACCTGCCCGACAATCCTGATATTCACTATCACCTGGGTATGGCCTACGAAAAGACCGAACAACCGGCGCTGGCGCGGCAGCAATTTGAGCAAGTTCTAAAGATATCTCCTGGTTATCGCGATGCCGCAGAAATCAAAAAGGAGTTGACTCACTTGAAATCTTAGAAATCGGCGTCAACAACTCCGTCAGGCTTTTCCCTTTAGGACCAGGTATGATTGGCGTCCGTGGCAGTCTCCAGCGCCTCGCGATAATCGAGGCCTCAATCCCTTTGGCTGTTCTCAATGCATCGCCGCCGGTTCAGAGCAGGAGCTTGCGGCAGTAAAAACCCTCGGCGTAACCGCTCGGAGCATTGCATTCCATGCCGCGCAGCCGCATAAGTGAGAGAAATGTACTCTCCTCAAACCACCTCTTGTTGCGTTGGGACTGGAATGCATCCATGATGTACCGGACTTTTGTCTGCGACACCTCGGCTTTAAGAGGCACAAACACGCTCGGCTGCCCCAGGTCGCCGTCGTACTTTGGGATTTCGTATTCCAGAATCAGATGATCGCGAAAAGTGTTCCAGGTCAACTCCGAGATGAGACGGTGATCCTGGTGAGCGTCTTTCCCGTTGTGGGTGAAAATCAAGTCCGGCGATATCTGCTTTAGCTCTTCCTCAAATACCGCCTTCACATCGCCGCCCACAAAGGGCATGAAACCATCCTGGAAGCTCTTGAGCAACGGTCCTTTCAGCCTTGCGCCAGCGAATGATTCGGCGCCGCGCTGTGCCTCTGCGTTGCGGTCTCCGATGGCGCTAAAGACCACCCAGTGAACTTCGCACTGCGGGTGCTCCTCGATCAGACGAAGGATTGTGCCCCCACATCCAATCTCTATGTCATCAGAATGACACCCCAGGCACAGCACTCGCATTGGCTTGCTACTGCTTCCGTTCAGACTTATGTTGATCAACCACAGACCTCCGCATTCTTAGCTTCGAAAAGACAAACTGCGCTTCTCTGTTCCGCTGCGCATTTGTAAATCAGGCGATAGCAGTTCGCATCCCTCAATTTGTACGGAAACATTTGTGAGGTTTCCAGCAAACTGCAGAGACAGTATCGTTAATACGCTCACGAGAACGGATGGCGAATAACATCGAAAATCAATTTCTCAAATTCGACAATTCCATTTCGGAGTCCTCCTCGAGTTTTCCACCAGGAGTCGGGCTCGAATTGTGAATACGGTGAACTCTCAACCATAATCTTTGTCTCGCGGTTATGAAATGAACGCCTGAGGATTCGGATTAGCCGTCTTGAGTGATCCGGCGAAGTGACCAGCACAACAGAATGATAACCCTGCTTGTCGCACCACCCGGGCAATATATCCCCCTCCTGTTCGCTTCCGGTCGCTCTCTTCGGTATTTGTTCGACGTTCCGGACACCCAGCGACTGAAGCTGACGGGTAGAGATAGCCGCCCAATCCTCGTAAGGAAGGCCACGGCGAAGAAACTCGCGATCTACCGGGGTGGGAGGGTCGTCGAATACCGCGACGCGGCGCGAGACACCTCGGTGTACCAAATCTGCTGCCTCCAAAGTGCCTGCGCCATCAGCATCTATGGCTACGACGATGATGTCAGCCGATTCGATCGAGGGCTGGTCAGCGACAATCAGCCGGCCTACCTGCCTCAGCATGTACTCTCTGTTACTCGGCACACATGCCGCAAGAACGGTCAACATCAACACCGAAATAATGAGCCAGTGCCAGCGCCTGAGTTGAAAAGCGCTACGTGCAGTTGGGCGGGGGCTCTTGATTTGAAGAGAATCGCTCATCAAGGGCGCATCAATACTCCGGACCAGTTTGCGCACAGGTCGCTCCTCTTCGCCATGCGCCGTCATTATCGGGCTGTCCGCCAAGTCGAGTCAAAAGCTGATAAATGGAACTCATTCATTTCCGGATGAATCGCTTCAGAACTGTCGAATTCGATTAGGCAATAACGGTAATTCACAGAGGGCCGACAGATTCAGTCCTGCTTCTTGTGCAGGACTCATGATTGCAGCAGTCGAAGTTTTCGATCTTTGCACCCGAAACTGGGGCAATCCGCCCGTAAATCAAACTCAGATACCACCCAATCGACCTGACAAATCTGCAAATGCGCTCGTATTCGTCCTGGCTGAGCCTGAAGCGGAGCGCGGGAGCAAGCCCTTCCACTTCCCGGGCGCTGCGGCAGCCTACAAGGGTGCCGGTGATGGCGGGGTGATGCAGAGTCCATGCCACCGCGACTACGCCGGGGCTTACTTCATGCGCGTTACCGATCTCGCGCAGCAGCTCCACCAAGCGTAAATTGCGGCTCAACCGCGGCTCGTAGAATTCATTCATCTCGCGCCGGCAGTCGTTGGCCGGCAACGACGCAATGGATTCGACGGTCATATTCCCGGTTAAGAGGCCCGACTGCATGGGCGAGTAGCTGATAACGCCAATACCCATCTCACGCGCAAAAGGAAGAATCTCGGCCTCGATGTGACGGCGAACGATTGAATAGGGCGGTTGCAGGCTGGTGATGGGCGCAATCTTCTGTGCGCGCTTCATCTGCTTCACTGAAAAATTGGAAACACCGATCCACCGGATTTTGCCCTGCTCGCGCAGTCGCGCCAGCTGCTCCCATCCCTCCTCGATCTCGCTCTCCGGATCAGGCCAGTGCACCTGGTAGAGGTCGATGGTATCCACCTTCAGGCGTCGCAGTGAACCCTCCAACTCTTCGGTCAGCGAATCGGCCTTGAGCGAGTTATACATCGTGCCATCCTCGCGCCAGCGCGAGGAACACTTGGTGAAGATGTAGGGTTTGTGCGGCGAAGATTGCAAGGCGCGCGCTATCAACTCTTCGGAGTGGCCCAGTCCGTAGAGACCCGCGGAATCCAGCCAGTTAATGCCCAAATCGAGCGCGCAGTGGATCGCGGCTATCGATTGGCTGTCACTCTGCGGCCCCAAAGAATATCGCCAGTTGCCACCACCAAGTACCGAGGTGCCAAGGCCGATGGGTGACAACCGAAGGTCAGAATTGCCGAGAGCCCTGAGGGGAAAAGTAGTCCCGTTCATGCGTCTTTCTCCAATCAACCCGGCTATGCTCTCTCTCAAAAGCCATCGCTCGGCTTCTACCTGTTCAGTTACATCAAAAAACAGGATTGCATCGGCAATCGAATCACGAAGCGCTTTCTTGCCATCGACAATGGCTGAATGAGTGCTATTCCGAACCAACCCTCCCTATATAGACGATGGACGAAGATCAGGGATTACACCCTGGATAAAGTTTTTTGTGCCGCGAATCACCGTCATTTCGACATGTGGCACTCAGCATCCCCTTCTGAAGGCTGTAACCCGCATTCGCCTGCCATTCGCTGTTAACAGGCCCTAAACTATTTGGGCGCTGGCAAGGTTTGTTTCGATAAGGATCGTTTACCACCTCTGTCGTTAATCACGACCGCCGGCTTCAGCACTTGAAATGCTGCTGCATAGCGAAATCGCCAATCCCTGCTCCTCGTATCCAGCGGCTCCAGGCCAGAATAGTGACACGGCCACTGTTTCCTCAGGATAGGGTCTCCCTCGTGAATCTCCTCGAGCAGCTCCTCGACTGGATTCCAGCCTAACTCGCGCGCAACTTTTGCCCGAACGTCCAAGTCAATGCCGGAAACAAACAAAAAGCCGCCCGGACTCACCAACCTGCTTATGTTGCGCAGACATTTCTCCGCATCCTTCGGATCCATGTGGCAAAGAAAGTTATTCGCCACTATGATGTTCTGCGGCCCCAGAGCTTCAGCCACCGCTGCGTCGCCGACGTCTCCCACGCGCCAGTCGATTCCCTCCCTGACCCACGGCTTGACCACCATCAGTTCGCCGTCCCTGTCAAACAAATCCGCAATTTCAGGCTCTGTCATCCGCTCGAGGACCGCCGTTCGCGTGAACTCCGAAACAGCACTCGAATAAACCCCGAGTTCAGCCTGCTCCACAGCCTCTCTTGAGATGTCAACCCCGTGCAACTCCAGTCTCACGTCAGGCCGCGCACGCCGTATATTCCAAGCCACCGAATACACCTCGGCGCCAGTGCTGCAACCCAGAACAGCTACTCTCAGCACATCGTTACTCTTCCTGCGGCCGGCCAGTCGACGAATCAGATCTAACTCTGGTCTATTACGTAGAAAGAGTGTCGCAACGGCCTGCTTCCGAGTGTTGTGCGTGCGAGCGAGCAAGTTCAACTTACTGCCGTACCAGCGTGCAGGCGACGAAGCGGTCACGAACCTGGGTAGCCGGTTCCACACTTGCTGGTTCGCTCGCAGGAACGCGTTCACCGGAGACTTGCCAAACAATCTGGCCCTCAGCAATTGCCTGAATCGAGAGCGGCCCGCTCCGAACGGCACATCTTGGCCAACAACATCCGGGTTCCACTTAGTCGCGATGTCATTCCCACTAAACCACCGCGGCTCCGAAAACATGATTAACTTCATCGTGCCGGAGTAGGAGTACTCCACTTTTGTGGGGACCTCGACGACGACGCCAGCAGAGACGTCGAAGCGTTGACCATCTATGGTAAAGTAACCGTTCCCTGAAAGGACATAATAAACTCGCCTGACCTTCTTACTTATCTGAAATGTATCGTGTCCTTTCACGACGTCGATGTAATGGACTTCGCAGTTAAGCCCCAACGGTCCAAACTGGTAACCTGTCAGGCCTTTGTCCGCGAACGCCGGTGAATCAGGGAGTGAGTGCAAATACGGCACTTATCGTCCTTTCGCAGTTGAAGAAACTGGAACGGATTAGGTATTCTGCTATTTCTGAACAGTTTGGTAGCGGCCAAACGCATCTTCAACCTGTCCGGATTTCTCACGCAAAATGCGCTTTCTCTCCTCAAGCGCCGGCATCGGCTGCATTCCAACCCAATTCAACACGGATTCCCAGCGATATGCCCAATCGTGTTTCAACAGGCATTCGGTGATATTCCTGAGCCGGGTCGCCTCTTGCCGCTCGGGTTCCTTGTCGAATTCGCGAATCGCCGAAACGATCGCATCGGAAGTGAACGGAACCTCGGTGACCGCGTCGGGCCAGGTGAAGATCTTGTCGAATTCAGGGTTATTGAAAGGACGCATGCCGATCATCAAGGTGCCCGCCGCCGCAGCTTCAAAATATCGATACCCAAATTCACTCACACCGCCGGTTTCTTCAGGCATGTCGAATTTGCCAGGGCTCACGATAAAGTACCGGCTTCTTTTGGCCAGGTTTGCCATCATTGAGCGATGCTCTTCGAGGTTATAAGCATTGAGGGCATTGATTGTGTCGTAAACATAGAACTTTCCTTCTTCGCGGGCCATACGGCGCAGCGCCTGATGCGTGGGTTGCGCACGACGGCCAATGCTGAGCACATCGATGGATCTTTCCGGCGGATCTGGATACGGGCAGAAATTCAGCGTGTCGATTCCGGCAGGTAGATATTGGTTCTTATTCTTGAGGATCGCTTTGAACGGCTCATTCGCCGCAAACATAAAAATGACATAATCGAATTCTTTGAGGACTTCGATGCAGCTCTTATAGACATTGATGTCCTTGAAATAGAACTCGGGGATCCAGCAGACCGTCTTCTTGCATTTTTCACGCAGATTCTTTATTGCCTTTATGTGGAGTAGTTCCGACACTTTCTCGCACACTGTAATGAAAAGGTCGTACTCCTTTTCGATGCGGATCTCAGGAATGCCGGGATTGAGGGGTATGGGCGCAATTTCACCCAATCGCATCGCCACACGCTTGCCTAGCGTGTAGGACGGCTTTGCTTTGGGGGCGATTACATCAACCGAGTCAACCTCCTGAATAATCCTTTCGAATTCTCTGAAAGGGCACCTCCAGACGTCCTGGTCGTAGATGTTCTTATGTGAAAACAAGAGAACTCGGGATTTGTTCGGCTGTTCCTGATCGGCGTACTTAGTCATCGCTTCCTCCGGCAGTGATCAAGGGCTGTGTTGCAACTGAGCTCTGGATTGAGAAGGTCTGCTCCGTATCGAGCGCCTCATATTGCTTGATTTGCGTTCGAGTGAGCTTACCTAAGTCAGATTCTTGCTCGAAGCATCGATACCAGGTCACAATCCAATCGAGCGCTGCATCGAGTGGAAGCAGTGGGCGCCATTTCAAAAGGGATTTTGCCTTTGAAGCATCCAGCTTAAGCAGGTTCGCCTCATGCGGATGGGAGGCGCTATCGCGCGTCCAGTTCGCCTCGGCTCCCCACAGTCGAACAAGCGCATCTGCTATCCACGAAACCGGCCGGGCGTCGTCCTCGGTTGGGCCGAAGTTCCATCCCGCCGAAAAGGTCTCAGGGGCTTCCAACAAATGCTCGGCCAAAAGCAAGTATCCGCGCAGCGGCTCCAAAACAAACTGCCACGGGCGTGTCGCATAGGGATTCCGAATGAGGCAACTCTCTTTGGCCAGGAACGCTCTCATCAAATCAGGAATTAGTTGGTTGTCGGTCCAGTCTCCGCCGCCGATCACGTTTCCCGCTCGCGCTGTTCCGAGCGCCACAGCATGACTTTCATGTGCGCCTTGAGAAAAGAATGAATCGCGGTACGCGCTGCTGACCAATTCCGCACAGGCTTTGGAATTTGAATAGGGATCGTGCCCTCCCAACGTGTCATCCTCGCGGTAAGCCCACACCCACTCGCGATTGTAGTAGCACTTGTCGCTGGTAACATTTACCACCGCGCACTGCAAATCAAGCCGGCGGATCGCCTCGAACAAGTTGACGGTTCCCATCACATTGGTGGAGTAAGTTTCGATTGGATCGTCGTATCCACGCGAAACAATTGTTTGTGCAGCCATGTGAATGACCACTTCAGGCCGGCAGTCACTGATTGCTTTCTTCACTCGATCGAAATCGCGAATGTCCGCAACAATCGAGTGCAGGGAGCTGGCAACGTTCGCTTGTTCAAAGAGATTTGGAGTTGTTGGCGGCGCCTGAGAGAATCCGGTCATCTCGGCTCCGAGTGACTCGAGCCACAACGAAAGCCAACTGCCTTTAAAGCCCGTGTGGCCTGTGAGAAACACACGGCGATTTTTCCAGAAGTTCCGATCGGGCATCATAGAAGTAAGTCAGTTCCTCTTGCCTGGTTGTGATCGTGTCTGTGTTTTGAACCTATCGTGCCGCAGCGTGTTCAGCGAGAGGCCACAGGGCGAGTTGTTCGTTCCACAGCTCATCGACAACTCCCCGGTCTGGCAGGTTGACATCAGCTGAAGAGATCACATCATCTTTTCTCACATCGCGCCGGAGGACGCAGTCCTCTGACAAGCTCAATGGGAGCGCGTTGATGCTGCGCGCTGTGTCAGCGTTTTCGATCAGACCGTAGGCACAGAATCCGCCGATGCCATCAAGCCGTTCACCGGCGCGCATGTCGCGCTTGGCCATTGAAATTACTTCACACACGGGACCTGCAATTGGTGCAACCGTCGCGTCACCATAGATGACGGCGCGGCCGATTGTGGAAGCGATTTGAATGTGGGGCAGATGGAAAGGCGTGTAGAAGACGTAAAACGGGCCATCGCCCATTTTGACGTAACCCATTTGAGCCTGTTTGAGCTTGTTGTCTTCGTAGACGATGACGAATGCTCCGGTATGGGGAGCGGCGCCGAGCGCATAATCCACCAGACCGGTAGAAAGCATTTGATCTGCCGGCAGAAGATTCGCCATCTCACGAACGTGTTCGCAGGGAGGTCCATACATGCCACGCCGGCCAGCGCGGAATCCAGTTGCGTTGGCGAGTACCGTTGTTTCCATCGACAGCTTGGAGGCATCGGCAAAGGATGTGACTTTTTTGGGATCCTGATCGTATTTCTGAGCAAAGCCGCGCTGGGTATCAGGATTCCGATAATGATCGACCATGCCTTTCAGATTTCCCGCTGCAACGGGCCGAAGGCCTGTGGCGCGAAGGTAGCGCAGCAGCGTCATCGCCACACCGGGCTCTTCTCCGTCTGTGTGTGTAATAACGACTCCAGCACGTTCAGCCTTCGTTTTTAGAACGGGACCAAGAAACGAATCGAGCTCAGCATTGACCAGCACAACGTGTTTGCCGTGATGGAACGCATCCAGGACGATGCGAGTTGCGTATTCGATAGTTCCCGTGCCCTCGATGATCAGATCGACGGCTGAGCAACTGGTCACGACTGAAGGATCGTCTGTCAGAATCGGAACTCCGTGGTTGATGGCCGTCTCCGCTTCCCGGGCCGACTGCACATTGCGCCATTCGCTGACGCCTGCCTCTTGAAACGCGCGCTCTCCGTGCTCACGTGTGCGATTTACGATTGCTGCAAGCCGGATCCCTTTAGGTGGTGTTGCCATTTGCAACGCAATCGCGCGGCCTGCGGCGCCCGCTCCAATTACGCCAACACGAATGGGTTTACCTGATTTCTCGCGCTCCAGCAACGCAGTATCAACAATCATCTTGAACTCCCTTCGCCAATCAATGGCCAGTTTAGATCCTGTTCGGAAATTGAAGTTGGTGTTAGAGGCCAGTCAACTCCGAATGCAGGATCGTCAAATCGGACACCTGTTGCTGCACTCGGTGTAAAGTATTGCGAAGTCATGTAGTACAAGTCCGTATCATCCTCAAGGGTCTGGTATCCGTGCGCGCAGCCTTCGGGAATATACAACATCCGATAGTTATCGGCCCGGAGCTCGACGCCGTACCATTTGTATCGGGTGGGTGAGTTCTCTCTGACGTCCACCACGACATCGAAGAGCGATCCCCTGGTGCAGCGAGCCAGCTTTGCCTCAAGCGCCGGGCTCACCTGGAAATGCATGCCCCGCGTGGTTCCTTTCAGCCGGCTGAAGCCAATGTTTGTCTGAACCGGAACGAAATCAATGCCCTCCTGTGCAAACTCCTTCATGCACCAGGACCGGAGAAAATGTCCCCGATCGTCTTTTCTGAGAATCGAATCGATGACAACGGCACCGAAGATCGGCGTCGGGAGAAAACGCAAAGATTGTCCCACGATTTACCCCATATTGTGTTACGCCTCCCATGAATGGAGGTGTTTGCCCTGCCATCCCGAGTCCGCGATCGACACGAAATCGCAGTGGCGTGCGGTTACCGAAGAGGAGAACAGATAAAGAAGTATTCAACGGCCATCATCGGACTGACGACCGGTATGTTGAAATTCACATGCATTTGCAACGGCCTGAGCGCGCGCTTGCCGGGTTGCTTTTGCCGCCAGTGATGGGAAGCTGGGAAACATGAGTCAACCCGGTAGTACTTGCTCAGGGCTCTCTTCATCTCAGCAATTGATTGGACATTGTTGTAGTTGGGCCACACCTTACCGCGGAAGTGGCCAAAGTTTATGTAACTAAGGATGAACTTTCCGTCGTCTTTCAGGATCTTGCGAATTTCGAGGAATTTCGAGTCCTGTTTCCCGCCCATGTATTCGAAAAAGCCGAGAGCCATTACAAAATCGAATTTGCGGTCGTCAAAGGCGATCGGTTTTTGCGCAGTGTCGACTTCGCGCAGAAACGGGGCTGATTGATGAAGGGCAATATCGATGCCGCAGTAGTCGATGTTTCGGCTCAGGAGCGGCCGCAAAGCAGCCGGGCCGCACCCGACATCGAGCAGCGAGCACTGCCGGTTGCCTGCCATCTTATTAATAAAGGCAGCACATTTTTGCAGCCTGAAACTCGGCTCCGCATATTGCGCGTTTTCGACAATCCAATAGTCGCGATTTCTGAAGGTTGCTGCGACTCGATCCATTAAGTCCTCCGTACGTTGAATGTGGACCACATGATCCATTCGACCTTGGTAAATAGCACTGAAGTTTGTTTCCATTGATAACAACTTAAACATGGATCCTCACTTGGCGGCAAACTCGCCAAAAACCAGCTCATATTGATCTTCGAGGGACGCGCGGTATTCCACGGCTTTTCCTGCGATGAGGGGTTTGACCCGTTTGACCTGCTCTGCGAGGCTTGTGAACTGATCGATCAGCTTGTTGACGTCCAATTCCGTCAGCGCCTGGCGATAGGCTCCAAGCCCAAAACCCTCCAGGAGGCAATCGTTCTTGGGATCGTACGAAATGGAGATAGCTGGGATATCCATCATCAACCCAAGCAACAGATTGTGAAACCTTGGCGAGACGACGATGTCAACCTTGGCAATTTGGGCGATCAGCTCTTCAATTGTGTCGTTTCCCTGGTCGATGATGCCGCATTCGTCATATTGAATGCCGCGCTCGGCCAACAGAAATTTGAGCTCGGCTCTCGTACCTGCGTCGTGCCTGGAGTCGCCCTGGAGAATTCGGACCGTATACTTATGCCCGACAAGCCATTCAATGAATTCGCACATCTTCTCCAGGTAGGCCGCGTATTGTGCCTGATGCTCCTCGTTGTTCCACAAATGAACGTCGCGATGATCCATGACGCCCAGACCAACTTCCCGCACTGTGTTATCGCCTGCAGGGTGCTTGGCGAGCGATTCCTTGGCAAGACTGAATACAAGGTCGGGAAAAACTGGATCTGTGTCTCTTATGAATCCATTCTTTCTGATCCGGTCCTTTGAATTCTGATCGCGAAAGCTCCGGTAATCGGCCAGCGACAGAGCCTTGGTAATGAACCAGCGGCTCAGCTTTTCGTAGATGGGCCCCACGCCCACTCCAACAAAGCGGACCTTGCATCCGGCAAGTCGCGCCGCGGCGGTCCAACGGAAGACATGGTAGGGAAATCCCAGTGCCGAAGTTGCATAGTCGGTGAGCATCCCGGTCCCGGACATAACTACCAGGTCTGTGCCGCGCAAAGCCTTGACGGCAGCCGTCCAATCGATGAGCTCATTCTTGATTCTCCGCAGTATGCGAAAAGGCTTGAAAAGGAGGCCTATCAAGCCCCGCCTCGCGGGATGGCCAAACGACTGCTTCGTTACCGGGACAGCGGGCAGTCCATAACGCCGGCGAGTATCGGCCGCATCAAAGCTTATGACATAGAGATCAGTGCCAGGCAGGTAGCGGCGCGCGCCTTGAAGGATTGCCTGCAACGTACATTCGTTGCCCAGGTTATGAATCCCGAAGATCCCAAAGAGGGCAACCTTGACGCGTTTCGCCGCGCGTGGAGCTGAGAAACTTTGCGGGATGGAAGGGATCTCTTCCTGAACCAGTTGGGAACTCATGACTTAGCGAACCTCGCTTTGAAGGCATTATTGACTTTGCCTGCGACAAAGAACGCGCTTTCACGCGGGTGGGGAAAGAGCAGCATCAAGGCGCCTCCTGCGAGTATTCCCACCGGACCGCAGACAAGGAGCTGCACGACGGGGTGGGCGTTTGCCATGACCCTGTAGGTCAGAGCCGTGGCGCCAAAGACGCATACCCAGCACGGTAAATGCGTGAAGAATCCCATCCAGAGGTCGCGAGTCTTCACAGGTCCGCTTTTGCCGGCAATGTAGTACACAATGGGCAGACGGACAACGAAGCTTATGATCGCAAGCGACGTAACCACTCCTATGGGCCCCCAGCGAAGCCCCAATAAGAAAGCGATGATCGTGACGCCGCCGACGATGGTATGGTTCTGCAACTGGTCCCGGCCTCTTCCCTGGCTTTCGTAAATCCATGTACAGATCGACATCAGGGGTGTTGAGACAGCGACGATAGAAAAGGCCTCGAAGAGTGGGATGACGCCGCTCCATTTAGGGCCAAGGATCACGAGAACCATCGGTTTCGCGAGAGCCAGGCACATTGCGGAGAAAGAGAAGAGGACCAGCGCGAGACCGCCATAGGCTCTCATATAGCTGCGGCGGTAACGTTCCGGATCCGATTGCAGCCGCGAGAGCACGGGAATAAGAACTGCGTTGATTGGGGCAACAATCTGCTGAATGGGACGGGACAATAGTACCTGCGCCCGAGTGTAGAGGCCGAGCGGAGCCGCTCCATAAAACCGCCCCAGCAAGATGGCGTCAGAGTTTGTTGAAAACTGACCGACAAAATCAGCAAGGCTCAGGTGCGCACCGAACATCACCATCGGCCTGACGCCACTGTTTCGGGAAGGCAATCTCGGACGCCATCCGGATACGATCCATGTCATGGCGAGGCCAACAGCTGCTGTGGCCAGTTGTTGTGCAACAAGAGCCCAATATCCAAAGCCCATCCACGCCATTACACAGGCAGTCACAAAGCCGATCGCAAGCGATGTAAGATCGATAATAGCCAGCGCCTGAAACCGCATCTGACGGGTGAGCAAAGCCTGGTGCTGGACTGTCGATCCAGTGACGACAAACGTCAGCGACAGGGCCACCATGATGTCGAGAATCCGCGGATCGCGATAAAACCAGGCAACCAACGGTGCGAGCGTAGCGCAGAATCCAGAGAGAACTCCACTTAGGCCGACGTTGATCCAAAACAGGTTGGACACCTGTTCCTGCGTGATGGACTCCCGTTGCACCGTTGCGGTTGAGAGTCCAAGTTCCTTGAAGACGCTTACGACGCCGGTAACTCCCAGAACCATCCCCACAAGACCAAAATCTCTCGGGTTCAGGAGCCTTGCGAGAACGGCAGCGGCGGCGAAGTTAAGAAGAAATCTGCCGGCCTGGGCGCTGACAGTAATAAAACCGCCAGAAACCGCCCTGTGCCCAATGTTGGCGAGCAGATGGTCAGTGCGAAAGTGCTTTGCGTGCAGATCCTCCGAAGGAGTGAGCTTTTTAGCAGGGCCCGCATCTTGAAGTAAAGAATCCTGGGCAGAAGGAGGAGGTTCGCTTTCCGGCTTAGTGTAGATCGTTGCTTGCATGGATTGGCACAACCTCCAACAGTTCAATGAGCCCAATGATGAAGTGAACTGCCGCAACGCAGCGATGCATCTGCCGCATTGTCCTGTTACCAAAGAATTAGAGAGAAACGGAAACCTGTGCGCCAGTTAGCTCGCGGCTTTCATCGTGGTGCTCCTTATTTCCATTCCATACCTGCCAGGGCGCTCCTCCTTTCGACCAGAGATCCTCCAGTTGCTGCCGTTCCTTAAACGTGTCCATGCAGGCCCAGAAGCCTGTATGTCTTAAGGTAATGAGTTCTTTATCTGCGATGAGTCTTGCGAAGGGTTCGTTGACGAGGTCTTCGCCAGGCCGAATGTAATCGAAGAGCCGCTGGCGAAAAACGAAATACCCGCCGTTGATCCATGTTTTCGATGAATCAGCGTGGTTAACGCTCGTCACGTTGCAGTCCTTGTCGGCCTGAACAAGGTGAAACGTCTGAGTGGGAGGCACGGAAACAAAACACGCCGTCTTTCCGGAACTCACAAGACGGTCGATTACTAGATTCAGGTCGATGTCAGCGAGGCCATCGACATAGTTAGCCAGAAAGATATCTTCGTCTTTGACATGCTTGCGGACCGCGAGAAGACGCTCGCCGATCAGCGACTTCGCTCCTGTGTCGGCAAACGTGATTCTCCAATTAGTGAAGTCCTCGCCGAGAAGTTGGACATTCCGGCCACCCTCAGACAAAACAAAGTCGTTGGAAAGCGCCCCACTATGATTGAGGAAGAATCTCTTGATTGCCTCGCCCTTATGGCCCAGGCACAGGATGAAGTCTTTGTGGCCATAGTGGGCGTAGTACTTCATCAGATGCCAGATTACGGGTGCGTCTCCAATTGGGACCAAAGGCTTGGGAACATTCTCTGAGTACTCTCTCAATCGCAGGCCCAATCCTCCACAGAAAATCACTACTTTCATAAGCTGCCTCCGGTCGTAAGGGTTCTGGTTGTCTTCTGAATCAAGGCTGAATGCCTCGGGCTTTGGAAGTATGGGCCACTCAAATGTGCTTGCTCATCTGTACCTTAAGCGGCAGATCTTTAGGGCCTGTTAACACTAGTGGGGTGGCTTGCGCCGGGAGCCAGTTTTTCTCAATTCGAGGAGTGAGGAACGACGCATACCGGGGTCCCCGCGGACGGGTCTTTGTCCGTGGGGTGGATACCGGGTGTCTGCTAGCGACGATTGACGAAGAAATGAGGAAAACTGGCCCCGGCCTGCAGGGTTGCGGCGCAAATTGGGCCATACATTGTTGTCGTTTTCGGCTGTGGACTCGCCACAGCCTTCAAACTCCGCCTAGTCTCTCACCCCGCAGACGAAGACCTGTCCGCGGGGGCCCCGGTCTGGCCCGATTTTCGCTCGCAACGCCAGCCGCCTCAGTGCTGTTAACAGGCCCTAGTTCGCCGAATTCGATTCCTCGCCCACGCTGCTCTTAGTCGCCGTGTCCGGGCGCCCGGATTGCTTCTCGAACGCGCGATCGTACGCAGAGATCAGATTGCCTTCTGTACTCCCATGCCAGGTGCTCCTCCACGCGCTTCTTTCCGATGGCTCCCATTCGCTTTCGATCTTCGGGGTGATCCAGGAGCCAGAGGACCTTGTCGGCAAAGTCCGCCACCAGATTCTCTCCGTCGCTGTAAAGCGAAGCATCGCCGGCTGTGATCCGGCCCTCCTTGAGATTGAACTGGACAATGGGCTTTGCCAAAGCCATGTATTCAGCAATCTTGATCATCGTGGAGATGTCGTTCATATCGCATGGCTTGTCGGGATTCACGCAAACATCGGCGGTAGAGAGTACATCGAGCAGCTCAGCGTCTGGCACGCGGCCGGTGAAGTTGAACATCTCTCCGAGACTGCGTTCCTTGACCATTTGCCGAAGAGCGGGCAGGCCGGGCCCGCCGCCGACGCAGGTGAAGTGAACGTCCGAGCGGCCGCGGCCGCGAATGTTGTCGGCCACCTCGATGAGAATGTCCAGGCCCTCTTGGACGCTCATGGTGCCGACATATCCGACCAGGTAGTCTTTGCCGTACTTCAGCGCTGGCTTTGCAGGAACGGGCTGGAACGTAGCCAGGTCAGGACCGTTGCGAACTACAAAAACATCTTCGGGAACATGACCACCGCGGCTCAACGCGAGCTCCCTGTAGCTTTCGTTGGTTGCGATCACGACATCAGCGGTGCGGTAGGTCATCCGCTCAAGCCATAGTTGAATCTTGAAGAAGAGGTCGCGCCGTTCAAACTTTGAAAGATAAAGCTCGGGGTTGGCGTCATGATGGTCGAAGATGTATCTGACGCCAAATAATTTGAACGGTAAAGCGACGAGAAAGATATCGTCGGGCGGGTTGCACCCCTGGATGATCTTGAATCCGTGGCTGAAGAAGATCCACCATGCGAAGAGGATCTCCCACAGAAGTGCACAGCCGTATTCCCACAAATAACCGAACGGAGTGTTCCCCTCTTTGGGCATTGGATGCCGGTAAATATGAACGCCTTCGCGCACTTCGTGGGTTTGCGCGTAGCCTTTACCCCGCGGAGACAGGACAGCAACTTCGTATCCTGCGCGGCGCAATGCAAGAGCTTCCTTCCACACTCGCTGGTCAAAAGGAACAGGAAGGTTTTCGACAATGATGAGGATCTTTCTGTTTTTCATTGGATGGGGTGGTTCAGAGGGTTTCGTACAGCCCGGCAAGGGCGCAAAGCATTGTGGCTTGTCCCCAGTGCAAAGTGGGTGTCTTGTTCACAATATGCTTGGAGTATCTGCGGTAGTAGAAGTAACCGCTTCGGTCTTGCATGTTGTTGATGGTCCATTCTGCAGTCCTGAGGGCCATCGGAATTGCGTCTGGATCCAGATCGCTGAAGAATACAAACGTGTCGATTGCCTGTGAGCTGCATTGAATGTCGAGCGGCCAGGTCTTTTGGCAATAGTAGCGTGGGGTGCCGTCGCCGAGAAAGAAGGTGTTCTTCCAATATTGATAGCCGCGCATGGTCACGTCCATGAAGCGATCGTCTTTCGTTGCCAGCGCGTAGTGGCGGAAGCAATCGAGGACGTAGGCAGTGTGAAAGTTGTCAACCCAATGGAGGTTGCTCTTTTCGCCGTAGTACCAGGAGCCGTCAGGGCGCTGATATTTTGCTGTGTAAGCCAGAGCTTTACGCGCAAGCTCGAGGTACGATTTGTTGGCGGTTGCTGCATAGGTTCGCGCCAGCAGGCTTGCGCCCAGCGTATTTGCGTTGTGAACCATCGTGTCCTTGCCGGGGACATAGGCGATGCAAACTGTATCTCCGTCGGGAACAGCCGCGAGGTCGCGCACGATGTGTTCGCATGCGCTGATTGCAATCTGCAGGTAGGTGTTGTTACGGAATTGCTCCCAACCGTCAAGAAACGCGTGACCAATTAAAGCCGTCCATACGACGGTTGGCACGCCTTTGGGAAGGTAGAAAGTTCGCGCCTGATAGTCGAAATGGTTTCCCCAGCACGCGCCGCTGTAGCCGGTTGATTGGTGTTCTATCAGCCATTGAAGCGCCGCCTCGGCTTTGCGCTCCCACTCGAAATCGCCGGTGGCCCGATTCAGGCGAATGAATCCACGGGCGAGGAACCCCATTCCCTTGGTGGAACGCTCCGCAGCGATTCCCAAAAGTGGTCGCAGATTGATTGGGAAGCGGCGCACTCCCTGGAGAAGCACTGTGCGAAGCAGGGCGCTATCCAGCGTGAGCGCGCGGGCATACTTGGAGTTCAGTCCGTCGAACGTGTCGTATCCACGATAGTCATGCTCTTCGAGCCAGCCGGAGAGCCGGGTGATCGATTCAAAGATCGCCGTCTTTTGAAAAGCCGAAGAAGCCGGCGCCGACGTCGATTCAGGAGAGGATAAGCTGGCGTTGGGCATTTGCACTCTCTTTTTTCGTGATCCTGACAAGATCGACGAGATTCTGGTCCGTGCGGAGTCTTGTTTCAATTTGAGCGAATTCCGGGTCGTTGTTGCCGATCACGACTGTCTCTGCGTGGGCCAGCACTGCATCAGCAGTGGGTAACATGAGCCGCGAAATGTGCGGAATGCGGTTGAGGATGAAATCCCGATTCGCTCCAACCAGAGCCGCCAGATTCACGTTCCGGTCGTAGATGCGAAGGTCGTAGCCTTTCCCGATTAAGCGTTCGATGACTTCAATGACGGGACTCTCGCGCAAGTCGTCGGTTCCTGCTTTGAAGCTGAATCCCAGCACTCCGACGCGCGCGTTCCCGCTCTCAATCACCGATTTCACAGCGCGTTCAATCTGCTTCTGGTTGCTGGGAAGGACGGAACTGAGAATTGGCAATTCAAGATCGTGCACCTTTGCCTGGTATGAAAGTGCGCGCAGGTCCTTGGGCAGGCAAGACCCACCGAATGCGAATCCCGGCTTTAGATAGGCAGCAGAGATATTTAGTTTTTTGTCCTGGCAGAAGATATCCATCACGGCCTCGGCATTGATGCTGAAAGAGTCGCAGAGGTTCCCGATTTCGTTGGCGAATCCGATTTTCAGCGCGTGCCAACTGTTGTCAACGTATTTGACCATCTCGGCCGTGTTGAGATCTGTGCGAATGAGGGGAGCGTCAAGACTCTCGTACAGCAAAGCAAGCAGGTCGCCGCTCGCTTCATCGACCTCTCCGATGACGGTCTTGGGAGGGCGCCGGAAATCGCGCACCGCCGAACCTTCTCGCAGGAACTCAGGGTTGTTGCAGATGCCGAAGTCCTCTCCTGCCTTCTTGCCGGAGAACTCCTCAAGTGTTGGAATGACAACGTTTCTCATGGTTCCCGGCAGAATGGTGCTGCGGATGACAACGGTGTGACGAGCCGGCTTGTTCTTCAGGCACTGCCCAATCTGCTCACAGATTCTGCGGATGAACCGGAGGTCAAGGTTGCCATTCTGCTGGCTCGGCGTGCCGACGCAGACGAAGGATAGGTCAGTCTCCTGAATCGCCAGCGCGGGGTCTTGGGTAGCGCGGAGCGCGCCGTTCGCCACAGTTTGGGCGATGAGTACGTCGATTTCAGCCTCAACTATGGGTGATTGCCCGCTGTTAATGTGATCCACCTTGTCGGCGACCGGGTCGACCCCTAGAACCTGGTGCCCATCGGCTGCCAGGCAAGCGGCGGTTACGGCCCCCACGTAGCCCAACCCGAAAATGCTGATTCTCAAAGTGTTGTCTCCTTCAAGGTAACTATTGACATTTCTCGATCTTCAATTGTCCCGGTTCATTCATGCCTACTACGCGGCAACTCGAATTCCTTGTATAGTCAGCGCCACAGAGGGGCACATTCGAGCAGATCAAAATTCGATTTCGGCTGATGATGTTTTGGCTTCGCTCTAAACGCTGGAAAGTGTCACATTTTGGCCACTTTTTCTTCGCGGAGATTCATAAAATTTCCGTTAGCGAGCGCAGGTGGTACTATCATGCGTGACTGGCTCCCCGCCAGTCGCGAGGTCGTATATTGGCAGACTTGAAGAGAATTCCCCTTTCAAGCTGCCTTTTCAAGGAGGATATTTTGAAGCTGACCCGGGCCTTTCTCTTAATCGTTTTGACGATCAGCAGCCTTGCACCTTTGTCTCCAGCACAGCAGCCGCTATGGAACGGCATTCTTGCGCCTGCCCGCGCTATTGACTGGACCCAGGCAGGAGCGGGCACGATTCTCAACCGCACGACCTACTGCGCCACCACAGCCTGCAACACTTTGTGCGGCACGCCTCAAAGCAATGGGACCTGCTCGGGAGGGTCGGTGACTGCAACGACGATCACTAACGCGGTAAACTCAGCCGCCAGCGGCCAGGTGGTGAGGATTCCATCCGGCAGCTTTAGCATCGCGGGAGTTACACTCGGAGCGAGCAACGTCTCTTTGCGCGGCGCAGGACCGAACCAAACCTTCCTCACGATCTCAGGTTCCTCCGCGGGGTGCAACGGCTTCAGCGCAATGATCTGCGTCTGGAACGGAGATGGGAACTGGTGGGGAGGCCCCGATAATGGCCCGATCGCCTGGACTGCCAGCAGCTATAGCCAAGGTCAAACGACCATTAGCCTCTCCAGCTACCCGAATCTAAAGGTCGGCACTTTGCTGACTTTGGTGGAGGCGGATGACACGAGTGATTCGGGAACCGGGTGGATCGATTGCGGCGCTCAAGCAACTTGGTGCTCGCAGCAGGGAGCTTCGAACAGCCAGTGGAATGGGTGGACAGAGGCGCAAACGGTTCAAGTGACCTCGTGCGGGGCGTCCACTTATGGAGCAGCCTGCACCAGCGGGACCGTAACATTCACGCCGGGACTGCACGCGCCGAACTGGACCGCGAGCAAGACGCCAAAAGCGTGGTGGCCCAGCACTACTCCAGTTACTGGCTTTGGGATCGAGGACCTTTCGCTTGATTGCAGCTCGCAGAATATTAGCTGCGTAAACTTTTGGGGAGCGCAGGGTAGTTGGTACATCTTCAGTCGGACGAACTCTACTGGCAACACCCATGTTGGAATGAACATTTCGTCTCACATAACTGTCTTCGCAGACTATATGTACGGCGGATCGGGATCGTCTGAAGGTTATGGCGTAGATAGCGAGAACGGCAGCGCAGACAACCTCGTCATGAATAACATTTGTAACCACGATGCCGATTGCATGGTCGCTGAGGGCGGCGACTCAGGTACGGTTTTTGCCTACAACTACAGCGTCGACGATTATTTTGGACCTGGTCCCTACCAGATGGGACCGATGACGCATAGCGCCGGTAACCACATGGAATTGTGGGAAGGAAACCAATTCCCGGACATTCAGAATGATATTATTCACGGGCCGTCGAACGCTGGGACGTTGTATCGGAATTACCTGACTGGACACGATTTGGCGACGTCTACTGGCGCCAAGACAACCGGCACAGTCGCCGCCAACATCGGCGCGAAAAATCGCTATTACAACGTGGTCGCCAATGTGCTTGGGACTTCTGGTTATCACACTTTGTATACCGATGCTGCACCGAGCACCACAGCCTGTACACTTGCGAACGAGTGGACTTCTGTTTTCCCAATCTACTTGTTAGGTTATTCGGACCAATGGGGAGGAGCCTTCACCTCCGCCTGCGGTTTCGGCAGTCCGAGTATAAACAACGATCTAAACGTGGCCACCACCTTGATGCGATGGGGAAACTATGATGCGGTGACAGGCGCGGTCCGGGAATGTATGGCAGGTTCTGGCGCGCCCTGCGCGGGAGATGAGACCGGGAGCAGCGCTAACACCTATCCGGGGCTTTCCTCCCCTGCCACGGCGTTCCCCCCGAGTTTCTTCCTTCCCTCGACCCCTTCATGGTGGCAGTTTCCCAGCGGAACAGCGGCGCCTTTCCCGGCGATCGGGCCTGACGTGGCTGGAGGAAACGTGGCGAACATCGGAGGCCACGCAAATCTTAACCCCGCCGCGAACTGTTATCAGAACGTGATGAGCGGATCGACATCGGGCAGCAGTGGATGGCTGACCTTCAACCCAGTTGCATGCTATCCTTCCATCTCGCCCGCGCCGCCAATTAATCCTAGTGCCAACGTCGTTGTTAAACCGTAATGATAGTTGCGTGTTGAATTTGCCTTGGACCGGTCTTCTGAATATCGGAGTGACTTTTCGCCAGGAGACTGGCCAAGGCAGCCGTAGAGTAGCTTGATCGAGTCTTATGTGCTTTCGCAGGGCAAACATCAAAGAGGCACAGAACCCCACCCACTTTCGAGGTGTTCCGGAAAGTTATAGAACAATCTCTTCAGAGCTTGGTTGACTTTCAAGACAGTCTTATTGAGATTCAGTTTTCGGACAATCCAGTTTGGCCGTGGTGCTTTCCGTCAAGCCCGCCACTGGAATATTCTGGCGAATGGTCCTTGTCGCCCGAATAACATCCAGCGCATCGGCAACTGAAAGTATTTGAGCACCAGATTGGACAGCGTATCTCACGACCTCTTCAAAGAATTCCGGTGTGCAACCATACTGGCTGGGGCTCCGTGAGATATCATGGGTCGCAAAAACTATCCAGCCTTTGGCCTTCCGGTTCCTGTCGATCAAGGCTTTGGGAAGCTCCAGATCTCCGCCCGCTCTCTCCAGAAAAAATGCCGACAACTGGTTGAGATCTGCAATACCGGAATTGAACGTCTGACCTCCACCCCTGCTGGTCAAGTAGTATCTCGCCGCAGCACGCTTCGACATCGGCCGCGGCGAACAGATCGGAAACGAAAAGGACTTGAATTTGTAGTCGGGAATCAATTCCGAAAGAGCGCGTTGGTTCTGCAGGATCGATTGCTCAAACGCGTGTGGCAGCGTTTTCCATGAATCGCAATGGGAGAATGTGTGGCACCCCAACTCATGCCCGTCGTCTAAAGCTTTCTTCAGATCTTCAACGACAAAGATTGGACCCGATGGCGAATCTCCACCTAACAGTCCGAGTGCGGCATAATAGGTCCCAACAAGGCCGTAGCGTCTTAGAATCTCTCCTCCTGCCAGCAGCGCAGTTCGGGGAAAATCATCAAAGGTGAAGGAAATTATTGGCCGGTCCAAATCGATAGAGTACGGCCTTCGGAAAAAGAGGCTCGCCAGGTTTCTGCGAACATACCGGATTACTCTTTCCAAAAAAAATGACAATCTAATCGAACCTCATTCTTTCATGGCTTAATTGCTTCAATAGCAACTGCGTCATTGACAAACCTTCAGCCCACTGCCGCCATGTCTTCCACGTAATCGCACGTCAGCTTCAATACAACTCAATCCCTACCTTGAGTATTTGCGGGAGCGTCCCCTAGTTACCGGCTAAAGTGTGCTCGGCTACAAGCGCCGATTCATTTTTTCTTGTCCTTAGCCTCTCTTGAACACTAACAATTCCCAGCGCGCTGAGTATTGACACCAATGGCATCAGAGGAATGCTGTACCTTGCTTGAGCCAGAATGGGAACGTGAACTGCTACGAAGTAGCCTATGAAGAGAAGAAGAAGGCTCACCGCTTTGGCTCGCCCATTTCTGTAGCAATGGATTGAGCCTATTACGGCAAATACAAGATAAGGCAGCTGTAGTATTGTGTTCAATCCGGTAGCTAGCCACGTTTTCCCCGCAACCCAAAAGTTGATTACATTCTGTCCTAAGCACCGAACCAAAAGGGCCGGAGATTGTTTGTATTTGTTAATAACATCTCCCATTAGGTATTGAGAAAACCTGATCTCATCGATGCTTTTGTAAAATGTCTGGTAGTAGCCTCCGGGGCCGTCTTCGAAAGGAAGCCCCAAATTGCCGGCTACTTTGTCTCTCTCTCGTGATGCTGCCCGATCAAGCAGCCACCATGGCTTGCCTTCAAAGAGATGTTCGTTAATATACTGGCCGGCTTGAGCTGATACACCGACGACACTTGCCGTGGGTACAAACTTGCCCGTTAGCGAATAGTTGCGGACGATCCATGGAGAAAGCACTGCCAATGTGGCAAGAACCAGAATGGTGATGTTTCTGAATAGGATGAGCTTCTTCACACGACGACTATCGAAATACAGAACGAAGAGCAGAAAGAAAACGGGGAAAAGTATCGGTGTGCTTCTGACCAACGCTGTGAATCCGAGAACCAAGCCGCTTATCAAGTAATCCTGCCAACGATTGACTCGGACTGCCCGATAGATGCTCAGAATGAACACAGCAAGCAGCAGGCCGAATGTTATCTCCACTCCCCCGCGACTCTCTGCTATCAACGTGCCGGGGTCGAAGAGGAATAGCATGGGCGGGCCAAAAAGCAAAACGCTATTGCGACTGCATGCCTCGGGCGTCAACTCTCTGCCAATTAGAATCGTGAGGAAAGCGGTGACAAGGGCAAGGAGCATATTTGTGATCTGGACAACAGCGAGGCTTTTTCCAAACGCCAGCATCAGTCCGGCCAGGATTAGGGGGTAGCCTGGTTCACGCATGAGCGTTTCGGCTGTGTCGGGATAAAAACGATAACCGTTTCCCGCCGCCAGATTCTGGGCGAGTAGATCATAGCCGTCAGCAAAGCGGTTCTGATTGTAAGACGGAGCCAAACGATGGCTTAGAGCTGGCAGGGCTACAAAAAGGACTACCGCGTGAATCACTGCGACCATGACGAACGCCCAGATTAGTCGACTTGTCATCTCGCGACTCATTCTAGTGGTTTGCTCCTCTGTGGAATTACGCTCATGGTAGACGCGCCTATCAACTTGCAAAGACGCCGGCTTCCTGACCCTGCACTGTTGCTTCAGAGGGCGTTATGGCCGCCGCGACTTTTGCTGTGCGCACATTTATGGGAAATGCCACCATCATCAAAAGCGTACTGAACCACATCATGGTCATGCGCGCAAATTGGGATTCCGAGAGGTTATAGCAGATCGCCACGATCAGAAAAGCAAAGCGGAAGAGCATATAGCGATTTGCAAAACAATCCGTTAACCCGAGTTTGTTCACTATGCGACGTCCGGAAACGGTGAGCATCAGGAACAACAGAGTGAGGCCAATGAAACCTCCGTCAATATAGATGTCCAGGTACCCGTTATGAGCATTGGGGACAGTGGTTTTCATCGCCTGATTTATTGCGAAACCCCCGGGCCCACCCCAAAAACTCCAGTACCCGGCACCGATCAAAGGATTCACAGTGTTGAGGGTGATGTGATCCCATATAGCGGCTCTCCCGGTGAATGTCATATTTCGCCCCAATGATTCAACGATCGGGGCAATAACCGATGCGAACTGGCGGGAGAAGAACAAGAGAAACGGCAAGGACAGAGCTCCGGCCAATATTGCGCTACTTACTGCTCTTGATGCCAGCCAGCCTCTCCTCGCAATCAATACGATGCCGATCACCAGACACAGCAGAGCTGTCTTACTTTGGGACATAAGCAACAGCCAAAAACCCACAGTGAACAAAGCCACTTGGTCCCACGGAAAACTCGTTCGACGCTTTTTCCTTTCAACCCACCATGTTTCAAGAAAGTCCCAAAAAAGGAAAAGCATGCAAATCAAAACTAGCTCTCCTAAAGTATTCTTTTGGGTCGTGACACCGGTGATCTGGATTTCGCCTTCTACGTCATAGATGCGGGAATAATTAGGGAAGTATTTGATTAATACAAGCGAAAGAGGCAAAAGAACAGCGGCGCATCTGACGTATACGGCTCTCATCGCTTGAAGCGGATCAGACTCGGAGAATAGGATACTGATGACAAATAGTAGCCCGAAATCCTTTGTCAACCGCTTAAGCGAGCCGATCGGGTCGCCTGACCATAGAATACTGGCAGCAAAATAGGCATAGAAAAGAACGACTGCAGTGTTGCCGGAGAACAGCTTTGTCCACTTGAATCTCCGTGACTGCGCAATGAGAAAAGACCCGGCAAGGATCGAGAAAAAGAAGACCTGGTCCACTAAACTTCCGGCGGCGTCGTTCCCCATATCGATCCGTGCTTTACCTGTTTCGTATATGACGCTGCCTCCGCTTGAGAGCCATAGTGATATGGCCCTCGATCCCAGCACCAGAATCAGAATAGTGGGTACCCATACTGCAGCACTCAACTTGGGGCGGCGCCTTACATCGCGTACCAGAAGCCATGCAACGAACACCAGACAGACGAACAGGGCTAGCATCGGCATCGGTCAGCAATCCTCTGTTCATGCGTCAATTTGAATCCAAAAACAGCCGGTGTTGCAATTCGAGAGTCAGCAGCCTGGTGATCTCCGTCGTATAATTCCGCTCACCTCTGGTGTGGTGGAGCACCATCGCTTCCATGGTCTGACGTTGGACGTATGGGCGAGAAAGGCTCCGGGGATCGAGAAGGATATCTTTTACATAGCCCGCCAGCGCATCTCTGTACCAAAGGCGAAAGTGGCAGAACTTGTGACGCCCGAGAAAGATGCGCTCCAGATGGAGCGATGAGAGGCAATGATCCGCGCGGGCAAGCCACTGTGGCATCCCGTAGTCATAGGCATATTCGGCCTTGAAAGTGAATTCAAGGTAACTTCTCAGCAGTGGTGTAGTCCAGCCGCCTGAACCACCCAAACCGCGGTCGGTGGGAATGCCTTGCAGTCTAGGGTTCCCATCCGCGATCAAGCGACTGCAGTCACCACTGTCTTCAAAGAGATTGCTTTTCAAAATGTCCGACTGCGGAGCCCGAAAAGCGGTACGGACAAGATCGTTGTCGAGAAACGGTGACCGCACACTGAGTTGAGTCTGCTCGAGAGACAGCAAGCCATATTGATACCAGGGCGCTTGCTTGAAGGCCGTGAATGAAACGGCATGGCCCTGGCAGACAGCATTGTAGGTGTTTCTGGCTTGACTCACCCTGGATAGAAACTCCGGCTGAAACAGGCCGGGCGCAGGATCAACAGGTTTGAATGCGCGCAGGCGGCGGAGAATCTCGCTTCCGTAATTGCCCGTCATTCTTACCGGCGCGATGCCAGCGACGATTTCGTTCAAATATAGGTCTGGGCTACGGCTAACTGCGGCACAACCGTCACTAAGATAAACCGTTCTTTCTGCGTAGTGGTCAAATCGTTTCAAGAAGTCGTCGCCGAGCGGAACCACCTGGTGAGGTTGCTGCCAGACCTTCGCAACTTTGCGCGCAACTATCACATCTTCACAATCGCGAAAAGGGCCGCCAAATGTATATGTTGGAAGTGACTCGGGCTCCGCCTTCATCCACGCCATAATCATGCGCGTATCGAGACCGCCCGTAAGTGACATGCCGATCTGCTCGCGCCCATTGAAGTACCGGGGAAGATTGCGCGAAAATGCTTCTTTCAGCTGCGTGTAATAGGACTCGGAATCGAGAGGATCTTGGTTCTCCCATTCCGAAGCTTCAAAATAGCTGCCCTTCTGCTGCAAAGTGCCCTTGCGAAAAAGCCACTTCGAAGCTGTGGGCAAAGTGCGCACACCGCTAAATAGAGTTCGGTCCTCCAACACGCAACCGCAAGCGACGAACTCTCCCAGGCCCTGTGGGTCTATCCTGCGCAGCTCAGGGCGAACTGCGAGAATCGCTTTTGCCTCTGCAGCGAAGTAGAAGGCATCAAAAGCTTCGTGGTAATACACGCGATGCATGCCATAACGATCGTTGAATAGCATTGCTGTCCCGGCAGTTCGGTCGGCCAAAAGTCCATGAAATCTTCCATTCAGGCTTTTGGGAAACGCCGGATCCTCTTCGGCAACGTGCACTAGATAGGCTGCGGGGTTATCGTCGATGACATGGTTTCCTTGGCGAAGCCTAACAGTTGTGCCTGGTTCAGGATATTCCTCACCGGAGAAAATCAGAACCCGATCACCTCGTTCGTTGATCACCGGCATCTGATTGGAAAACGAATTGTTTCGGGCTACCCATCCCACATAAACACCGAGTGATTCGTCGATCCACGTGCCCGTCACATAAGATGGCTCGTGCAGAAGCACAGCTACCATCTTCCGTAGCTGCTCCTCGGCCCATTGGCGAGGCCGCTTTGTAATGAGTCCAACAATCCCCGGCATCGTCCTGCTCCTTAGGATGCTTCAAGTTCGGAATGAAGCTTTCGGTTATACCAAGCGTTGCGAAATCCTCTGAGTGTAGTGGCCATGCCCTTCGGCAGATGGTCCACTAACTTGTGATGCAAACCAAATCTCAAGGCGGCGCGCCCTAGTGCGGTTAATGGCACATAGTATCGAGGGAGATCGACTCGCTGGAAGCCATTGATTTCCTTAAAGTGGGCGATACTGTCGGCTTCTTTGTTTCCATATACAAAATTTTGATACATCAGATATGGAATGTGCCGATCGGCGCAAGCGCGAACCGCATAGGCAATCAACGCATTAGTTGGTGCTTTGTCGCGATGCCGGACCATGGCAGCAACATTCATTAGGTTGGCTTGCGTATGGGTGTCGTCAACTACGATCTTCACAAAGCCAATCAGTTTCCCTTCGAAAAAGGATCCGATAAAAATGCTGCGATCAAGATATGTCGCCGACACCCTGCGCACGGTCTCCAAATCCTTGCCGTAGTGACGATTTCGCCGCCCCTGGCGCACCTTGGTCTCGTTGTAGACCTCCCAAATGCCTTCAACCAGCGTGTCATCGAACGCTACCTCGCGAATTGTCACTCCCCTCTTCTCTGCTTGACGGGCTCGATTTCGAGGATAGGAACGAATCTGATTGTTCCACCAGTTTTCAAATGTAGAAACCTTCATAATTGCAAGGTTATCCATCTCCATGTGGTAGTCATACTTCCGCTCGGTATCTGGCATGATCTGCATGAATGTGAAAAGGTCAATTCGGGCTTTAGTGTTTCGCAAGTGTGCGAGCACTTCCTCTGGGTTTTTGACGGATTCGTTTTTATCGAGATCAAGATGAGCGATCCTTACCAACCGTCCTTGCACAACCAGCTCTCTGTCCAGGATTCTCATTGTTCCTCCCACAACCAATCCGCAAGGTTTTGTTCCCGAATCGGTTGGACGCCTTCCAATATGAGCAACTCGCTTAGATGGTCGAAAAGCTCTATGAAAAGCGCTAAAAAGAGGGCCGTCCGAATTTCGGCCCAAAAGACACTGTGCGCGCGCAGTGCAACCACAGTTGTAACTCACTGTGGGATGATTGCAACTCCGCATTCAGGGTGTGGAGATGTTGTGGTGTTGCAAAGCATGACCGTTCAGCAACGACCATTCTTAGTTTTCAACAGCCGCCAGTTGAACCTTTCGGTTCAGCGCTTCGGCTTCTTTGTGATTCAACTGTGCGAAGATATCGTCCATGATCCTCGCCGTTAGCAAAATCTCCCGATAGGGTATCGGCAGCGGTGCATCCTTTTCGATCGAACGATAGAATGATTCGATCAAGTAGTTCATCCCTGCTTTCATTTGAAAATCTCTCGCCAGAAAGTAGCCCAGATTGGCTCGCAGATTACCAAGATACTGCTTTGCGAAATTGATTGGCGGCACAAACTTCTCTGCATAACTCTTGTATCGTGATCCGCGCAACTTGATTAGCGTTTCCTGATCCTGATCTAGAACTAATCCGTTCTTGTTACCGTAGATGCGAAACAAATGTTGCGATGGACGCATCTGTGAGGAGAACACGAAGTAAGCGGTGATGCCACTCTTGCCTGTGATGAGCACACGAAGCTCATCGATGATCTCTCTTTCGCCCCGGTCCCGCAAGAATTGACTTTGAATCCCTTGCGCTGTCACCTGCGGATCGTCGTCGTCCAGGTATTCTGCGATGCGCGCGATTCCGTGGCTGATGATGTTATGTAGAAGTTTGCCCGGGAGCCTGCGTATCCAATGATTCTTATCGCCCAGCAGAGCTCCCGCATATCCAGTGTCGGAGAGCTCGTAGCCGTAGTAACTCTCCATGTGGACGATCTTGTTGCCGAGGAAGCCGCTCTGAACCTCTTTGCGCAGGCGCCGGGCTACCTGGCTGAATTGATCATCGTGGCCAGCGGTGAGCTTTAGACCGCGAATGTTGGCGAGCTTGATGAGTGCCTGAACCTGAGGCTCGCTGATGGCGAAGGGCTTCTCGATATAGACATGAGAGCCTGCTTCGATGCAGATTTTCGCAAGATCGAAATGGCTTTCCGGCGGAGTAGTGATGTGAACGACGTCGGGCTGCGCCTCGGCCAGTAGCGTCCGCAGGTCTGTGTAGCAGTCTTTGATAAGAAAACGATCGGCGAGCTGACGAGCCATTAAGGGCTCGCGATCGCAGACGCCAACGGTTTTGCATCCGGGGATGCGTTGAATCTGGGCTGCGTGCGCATCGGCGATTTTGCCGCAACCTGCGATGGCGACTTTAAGCATGCGTGCGCACCGCCTTGGCGGCTTCAAAATATCGCCGCAATCCCTCACGGGTGCTTACGGCGGGCTGCCATTGAAGCAGGCTCTTGAGTTTGGCGTTGGAATACCGCGTATGTCTCCAGGCCGCATTCCATCGGCTGCGATTGAAGGCCGATGGAAGCTGGCCTTCAGACCAGACACTGTACTTCTCCCACAGGAAACATAGCATGTAGCTGATCATCTTTGGGACGTAGAGTGAGCGGAAGCGCCGGACGTTGCGCTTGTACAGCCTTAGAAATTGACGGCTCGTAGGCAGGTCATCGTCGACGACGTTGAAGATTTCGCCGTCGATGGCGGGCTTGAGTGCGGCAAGCGCAATCGCGTCAGCGCAGTTGTCGACGTAGGTAAAGGGAATCCGATTGGATCCGCCGAGATGCAAAAACATCCCAAACGTATCAATGCCGACGCGGCCGTGAATCGCAACGTTTCCAGGCCCATAGACGACACCCGGTCGGATAATGACATGCGGCACTCCGCGGTCCCTGCCGTACTGCATCACAATGTCGTCCTGCCGGCATTTTGCAAAGCAGTAGGCATCGCCGCGAGCCTCGGGTCGGCTTTCCATTGCACACGCCTCATCCAGAAGGCTGCCGTGCGGCTTATGCGTGTTTGAATACACTGCGAAGGAGCTGACATTTACAAATCGCTTTATGCCGCCGCGCTGAAGGCAGGCCTCAAGCAGATTCCGCGTGGTAACAACGGAATTCAATACGGCGTCGGGAAACGACTTTTCTCCGCGGCCTGCTGCGAGGTGGATTACTACGGTTACGTCCTTTGTGGCCGCGAAGCAATCATCGGGTGAAAGCAGATTGCCGCGAAATATATCGAGTTCGGCCGCGCCGTCATGGCTGCACAGTTCCTGCAGTTTAGACAGGGAACTCGAATTACGCACAAAGCAGCGAATCCTGCGTACGCCAAGGTCGAGCAGGCTGTGCACGACGCGCTTGCCGATGAAGCCCGCCGCGCCAGTTACGAGCACAACGTCATCAGGCCCCACAATGAAGTCATTTTTATCGGACTCGTTCATGCCGGCTTTTCCGCGACGTAGGCTTCTTTGATGAGGTTGAATCCCAAAACAGCAGAAAGTTTCCCGAGGTGGTCGCACAACTTGACCAGGAGAGTCATAAATCTGTGCTGGCCAAGTAGGAAGACGAACGGCAGCAAAACCGCATAGAGCGGAACGGCCAGGGCGGATTTAAGAATGCTCACTGCCGTGCAACTCGGCTGCAGCGCCGCCGATGCTCCGCGCAGAAGCCCCTTCTTCATCATGTAAATTCGCTTCCACCGCTCCGGCGGAATGACTTCAAATGCTTCTGCCTCGGCGCACCAGACAAAGACACATCCCGCTTCCATCCTTCTTCTGAAGAAGTCCTGGTCCTCGCCGACCCGGAATTCCGTTCTGAAGGGCACAGAATCAGCGAACAGAACATCTCTCTTAATTAGCACGTTGCCGGTTCGCGCTTCATTCCATTCCACGTGCATCCCGGTAGGATTGACGCGGCGATCGTAAAAGCGGCTCTTCTGCAACCAGGCCGGCGGCTTCTCGTCAAAGTACCGCTTCACAGGCCCAAACACTCCATCGACTTTGTAAGCGATGCAAGCCTCAAACAGAATCAGAAGCCATCTTCTAATTGGGAACTCGTCATCGTCAATGAACGCGACGTAGTCACCAATTGCGTTAGCAATCGCCCGATTACGGGTTGGCGCAATGCCCGGTGTCGGCTCGACGCAGTAATTGACCAAGAGAGGCGTAGTGCGCAGTATTTCGTCCACCGTCGCTTCGCCGGAGCGTCCCGGATCGTTGTCTGCGACCACGGCGGAAAAAGTGAAACGTCCATCGGTTTCCTGCTGACTTACTTCCGTCAGTAAACGCTTGAGTAATTCGGGCCGGTTATAGGTGCAAACGCAAACCGTTATATGTGGCTGACGTTGATTCAAGAGATTGGCTCCGGCCTGGAGGTAGGTTCCGTCCTGCGCTCCCGGCCAAGTGAGCGCTTGAGCATTCCTCGAATACCGGCTCGCATGGAACTTACAATTCGTGAGGCCGATTTCACAAAACTACTCCCAATTACTTGACAGAGGTTATCGGCGATTCGCGCTTTACATCCTTTTGACGACGATCAGGCCGTGAGCTGATTCTTGCTGCCCAGAAATTTCTTGAGGCGGTGCATTTGTTCGCGACGCGCGAAGGCCACCAGTTCTGGGGAGAGGACAACTTTATTTCTCCGAAGCAGCGACCAGCAATATCCCCATCCTATTGCAAGCCCTCCGAAGAGAAGCGGCTGGTGTTTCATTTGATAAATGGTCCGCGAAAGTTCCCAGAGAGGATGGTTGCCGACCGAGTAATCTTTAACGCCCATCCTGAATCTGGCTTTGAGGGCGCCTTGCAGTGCCGTGCCCATCTGCCGGTGGTGTATGCAGATTTTTTCAGTAAAAGTTCGTGTCTGCCAGCCGTGCATCCGGGCAGAAAGAACAGCTATATGATCGATGCAGCCTCCCTTCAGAGGCATATACCCACCGATCGCTTCAAAGCACTTTCGCCGAAATAGTTGACAGCCTCCCCAAACATTCTCAATGTTCTGGACGCGATAGTCATACTGATAAGTTCCTTCGCGAAAGGGCGCGCCGGCAACCCCAAGCTTTGGGTTCTCTTCCATCTTTCCCACTAGAAATTCGAAGTGCCCAGGTTCGAAGGAAACATCGCCATCCAGATTGCCGACAAAATCGAATTCCAGGTCTTTCAGACTTTCGTATCCGGCATTGAACGCCCGCACCTTGCCGGCGAAGTCACGTTCCTGACGCTCCGGCATGCGAAGAAGTTCGATCCATGAATGGTCAGCTGCGTACTCGCGGACGATTTCGTCCGTTCGGTCGGTTGAACCGTCGCTTACGATGACCCATTTGAAGGGAGGAACGGTCTGTGCAGCCATCGACTCAAGCACCAATCTGATGTACTGAGCCTCATTCCGTACAGGCGTAACGATCACATAGCGCAATGTAACTGGCATGGTTTTTTGAACTTGCTGCAGTGAAAGTTAGAAACGCTCGTCGGATCTCGCGTTGCGTCGTGGTGTGATGAACGGACTCTGCCCGCTCGGCAATTCCAGTGTTATGCAACTCTCTCCGCTGGCGTCACCGAGTCCTCTTCAACTTGAAGCGGCTTGCGAGATGTTCTTGCCGTGAAGAGAAGAATCTCGTCGGCCACCCTCGCTTGCTGGTCCGCCGTAAGTTGCGGGAACATTGGCAAGGAGACGATTTCGGCCGCAACTCGTTCCGCCACCGGGAAGTCTCCGGAGACGTAGTTCAGCGAAGCATATGCTTTCTGCAAGTGCAAGGGAACTGGGTAGTGAATTCCGGTGCCGATCCCGGCCTCCTTCAAATGGTTCATCATGCCGTCGCGGTCGCCGGTTCGGATCACATAGAGGTGATAAACGGCTTTCGACCAGGAGGGCTCACACGGGAGAATGATGGCTTCATCCCCCCCCAGAAGACGGTTGTATTCGACTGCACGGTCCTGGCGCTGCATGTTCCACTTCGCTAGATGAGCCAGTTTCGCGTGCAGGATCCCGGCTTGAATCGCGTCCAGCCGTCCGTTGTAGCCTTCAACGTCGTGATAGTACTTCTGCGCCTGGCCGTGATCGCGCAGCATCTTGATTTGGTCGGCCACACCCGCGTCGTTCGTGGTCACCGCCCCGGCTTCGCCACACGCTCCGAGGTTTTTCCCAGGGTAGAAGCTGAACGCCGCGGCATGGCCCATGGACCCGGCCTTCATCCAGCGATTGAGTTTCTTTGAGAAGTATTCAGCTCCGTGCGCCTGGCAAGCATCCTCGATCACCGTTAAACCGTAGTGCCCGGCTAGCCGCAGGATAGAATCCATGTCGGCCATTTGGCCGTAGAGGTGCACCGGCACCACCGCTGTTACCGGACATCCACTCCGCAGGCTGATAAGCCTCCCCCATTTGTCCCGCGTGCACTGCTTTTCCAGGAACTGCTCCAGCATCTCGACCGACATATTGTAGGTGCGTTCGTCGATGTCGACGAATTCCGGTCTTGCCCCTGCTTGCGAAATGGCTTCTGTTGTGGCAATGAACGTATGGGGAACGGTGACTACCACCTCACCGGGTTGTATTCCACAAGCCATGATGGCGAAGCGTAGCGCATCCGTACCGCTGCTGACGGCGATAGAATGGCTCGCGCCGCAGAAGGCTGCAAAGGCTCTTTCGAAATCCACAACCATAGGGCCCCCAATGAAACCAGCCGTAAGAAGAGCTTTGCGAAATACACTGGCAAGTTCCTGCTCGAGCTCTACGTGCGGGGCTACAAGATCCAGGAATGGAATGCTCGTTGGCGCTGTATTAGCAACGTACATTGTGTCCTCCCTTAGTTTCTTCGATGTAACGCAGGATTCTGGCCGGATTCCCGGCAACAATTGCATTAGGCGGAACATCTTTTGTGACAACGCTGCCTGCGCCCACAAGCGCGTGCTCGCCGATGCTGATGTTGGAAAGGATCGTCGCGCCTGACCCGATCGATGCGCCTTTCCTTATGACAGTTCGTTCTACTTTCCAGTCGGCTTCGGTTTGCAGGCTTCCTTCAGCAGTAGTGGCGCGAGGATAACTGTCGTTGATGAACTTGACCCCGTGCCCGATGAAGACGTTGTCCTCGATGCAAACACCTTCGCAGACAAAGGTGTGACTCGAAATCTTGCAGAACTTGCCCACACTGGCATTTTTCTGGATTTCTACGAATGCGCCGATCTTCGTGTCGTCGCCGATCTCGCACCCGTACAGATTTATAAACTTCGAGAGCCGGACGTTTTTCCCCAGTTTCACGTCCTCTGAGATGCAATTGTAGGAGTTCATAGATAGACCAGGCATCCCCTCTCCTTCAGTGATTCACTGGCTGCTTCCAGCATTCTTACCACCCGAAGCCCAGCGTTTCCATCGTTGAACGGCTGCTGCCCTTGCACAATGCACTCCACAAAATAGTTCAGTTCCTTGCGCAAGGCTTCGATCTGCTCCAGTTGGGGAGCCCACATATCGCCGGTTCGATAGTTGACCAATTGCTCATATACCCCTTCGCGGCTGGTTATATCAACACCCTTGTCGTACACCCGCACCTTTTCATCCGCTTCGAGATCGTTCCATACCAGCATTCGCTTTTCCCCGCCAATGAGCGTTGTCCTCACCTTTACCGGCGAAAGCCAGTTGACGTTGATATGCGCTATCACATTCTGGGGAAAGTAGAGCGTCATGAAGGCAATGTCTTCATGACCGTTCAGATGGGTTTGTCCGGTCGCGACAATTGCTTCAGGACTCGACGTGATGAGGTGATCCATGATGGAAAGATCATGCGGCGCAAGATCCCACAGCACGTTGATATCATGCTGGAAGAGGCCTAGATTGACGCGAGTTGAATCGTAATAGTACAGATTGCCCAAAGTTCCTTCATTGAGCAGTTGGGCGATTTTCCTGACTGCACCGGTAAAAAGGAACGTATGGTCCACCATTATCGTCAGATTCTTTTTGAGCGCGAGGTTGATCAGTTCCTCCCCTTGCGCGGCATTGCTGGTGAACGGCTTTTCGACGAAAACGTGCTTGCCGTTCTCCAGCGCAGCCTTAACCAACTCGTAGTGCGTCCAGACGGGGGTGACAATGGCTATAGCGTCGATCTCAGCAGACGAGATCACGTCCGAGGTACTGGCAGTTACAGTGACTCCCGGATACGCCTTTTGTGCGCGTATGCGCGCGGCCGAGTTCACATCGGCAATTGCAACCACATGGGAACCATCTAGACTCGCCAGGTTCCGCACAACATTGGGTCCCCAGTAGCCGTAGCCAAGCACTCCGAATTTCACGATAGCCTCACCGTTCTCAAACCTTCTGTTGATTCGATTCTGAAGTTAGAACAAAGTCAGCCGCACCACAGAGTGACGCCTGTCTGACTTCATCGATCGTCCGGCGAAAAACGTAATCCCTGAAATGCTCCAGTTACGCCGCTCCCTCACCCCTGAGCACAGCAAGTGGTGTGCGCATGAGAATTGTGAAGTCGAGCGAGGGGGTCCAGGACGTGGCGTATCGCAGGTCGAGCCGGACCATCTCATCAAAAGTGACGCGGCTTCGGCCAGTAACCTGCCACAAGCCGGTAATCCCTGGTTTGACTTCCAGCACTCGGCGACGATGCCATGTTTGATAAGCTGCTAACTCATATGGAATCGGAGGACGAGGGCCGACGAGCGACATCTCGCCCTTCAGAACGTTCAGGAACTGAGGTAGTTCATCCAGGCTGGTCCTGCGCAGAAACTTCCCAATTCTTGTAACCCTCGGATCGCTCGTTAGCTTGTAGACGCTTTCGCCATTTCCGCTTGACGGCTGCTTAATCGCATCGCTGAGGATGAACTTCGTTACAAACTCTTTGTGAATGCTGTGATCATTGTTGACCCGCATTGAGCGAAATTTCAGAAATGTAAAGTGCCGGCCGAACTGCCCGACGCGCTGTTGCCTGAAAAGGACCGGCCCTTTCGATGACGCCTTAACCGCCAGCGCAATAATCAATAAAACTGGGGCGCATATGCTTAGCATCAGTAAGCTGCCGGCTATATCCATCGCCCGTTTGATCATCACAACCGGCCGTCTTTCGCGGGTGGATTTCAATAAGTCTGGATACAAGGCCGCATTACTTGCGCGTCCGGAGCCGTCATCGTCCCAGTCGTCGGGAAAGAAATGGAACGAAATGCTGAATTCTCTGAATTGGTCAGAAGTTACACTCTCTCCGAACGTAACGCTGACCCTGTCCCGGATCATGCTCAACACTGCGTTCCTGTCAGTGACATCGAGCCCCGTATATATGACGCCGATGGTTGTCAGCTCTTTGTACCAGCCGATAAAGTCAGTTTCTCGGATTGTTGGCAGCAGCGCCGACATCATTCGGTCAAGCGATCGAACACTCTCTGGTGAGTTCTTTTGCTTGCTGGTCTCAAGCAGCATGAGTAGGAATGGTTGTCTGGATCGCTCCGTCCTCTTGCGCTCCATCGCAATCATTCTATTAAACATCTCTTCGTCAAGGGCCTTGTGTTTCGGAGCCAATGCCGTCTCAATCGATCGGCCGGCGCTAGCTGCAGTATTGTCTACCCATAAAAGAGCCACGATTCACTCCTTTCTCAGCGATCATGTTCATTCGCGTGACCTCACAGACGATGCCACACTGAATGCTCGGTTCCGTTGCAGGGTCTGCAAATTCAGGAACACGTAATTGGTCGCGGGTGCTTCTCTGTGTGTTAGGTACTAACGGTTGGCCAGATCACGGCCTGGGGTGATGAAGACTCGTATCTTGGTTGGACCGAACTATGTTGTAGCCTGACCATTCGTCGCGGATGTGCTGGTTGCACGATAGTAATAGTCGTAGTGAGACGAGTTCTGGGAACAGTTCATGAGGGCTCCAATCAACTTCTTCGACTCAATCGCTTCGAGGCCTCTCTGTAACTGCTGCTTCTTGGTGATTCCCTGGCGCGTAACAAGAATGATTCCATCCGCCAAACGGGCCCAGATGCTCGTATCAGCCAATGGCAGCACTGGAGGAGAATCGATAATGATCCAGTCGAACCATTCTGCTAGCTGATCCATACTTCGAGACAATGGGCCGGACTGCAGGAGCCCCAGCGGATTACTGTGGGCGCTGCCTGCTGGCAAAATCCAGATGTTCGCGCCCTCAAGTTGGTAAATGCAACTTGTAAGTGCGCGCTCTCCCTTCAAGCATTCAAAGAGGCCTGGATTCCTGCCGAGACCGAATTCCTTGGATAATGAAGGCCTCCGCAGATCTCCCTCTATCAGCAGGACCTTCTGCTGTTTTGATAAAGCAAGCGTACAGGCAAGATTGGCAGAAACCATGCTCTTGCCCTCTTGAGGCACTGTGCTTGTAACCAGGACTTTCCTGAGCGGGCGGTGCCGCCGGAGATCTCGTAATCGCACTCCCAAAAGGCGAAAGGCTTCGGCGGCCGGATTTTCATCGTCGCTAAAGCTTACGAGGCGGTTTTGAGGAGCAAGCGCGACCTGTAGATGCTGGAACTGACTGAAGACATCACAGTGGTTGTCGTTCAATATTTGCTTATAGGCTTGAGGCCCTTCCTGTGCCGTCGAATCGGGCGTCGCTGCTAGCGAGCCGAATGAAGGGTCGAGCTTTGCGCTTTCCGCTGCAATGTTTTTCTTAAAGAGGACCGCAGTTTCCCAATTCGACGCTTTTCTGCGCTCGGCACGTCGCAGAAGTTCAGTCGCATCTGCCGCTGGAGGCGAATCAATTCCAGGCAGTTCCTCTTCCGATCTTTGCAATGCATCAAAGATATGGCTCATGTCGGCTCACTTCAACGGTTACTGGCGCACCTGTGTGTGAATCGTTTGCATAGCGTCTTCCAAAGCCGCGATGGGATCAATGAGAGCATTTCTCGCTGGCTGTGCATCCATGTGATTGAGTTCCTCAGCCCATTCGGCATCGGCTGAAGGAGCCGGATCCAGCCGGAACTCCTTCGCCACATTTCTTACGATCTCTGGGGTCACGCTTGACAGCCGTCTCGCGTAGGCTGCGATAAGGGAGTTTTCGCAAATTGTATTAATCAGGCGAGGCAGACCCCGCGAATAGCGATACACGGTCAAGATGGCTTCGTCGGAAAACAATGAGACAGAATGTGGTCCTTCTCCGGCAATCTGCAGACGCTGTTCGATGTACCGCTTGGTCTCATAGGCTCTCAGGGCGCCAAGTTCAGTCCGAACCGCAATCCGTTGCTTGAGTTGCCTCAACTCAACGGAATCCAGTTTCTGATCAAGTTCGGGTTGCCCAACCAGCACAATTTGCAGCAACTTGTCATCCGTCGTTTCGAGGTTTGACAGAAGCCGTACCTCTTCCAGTATGTCCGCGGACAAATGGTGCGCCTCATCCACGATGAGCACAGTTGTCATATTCATCGAACCCCTCGATCCAAGGAAGCGGCCCAGATCAAGCAGGAGTTCGTACTTACTTTTACCGGTCGCAGGCAGCCCGAAGTCGGAAAGAATGTACTGCAGGAACTCAGTCGGGGAAAGCCGGCCATTGAAAAGATACGCGTATGCAATGTCCTTGCTCTCCTTCAACAATCCGAGCAAGCATCGAATTAGCAAAGTCTTGCCCGTGCCCACCTCTCCAGTCAGCACCACAAATCCCTTGTGTTGCCGAACGCCATGGTAGAGCGCAGCCAGCGCCTCGTCGTGCCGCTTGGTCGGAACAAAACAAGCGGGATCAGGCGTCAGGTTGAACGGATTGCGCGCGAGTTTGAAATAGGTTCGGTACATTCGGATGCAGAATTTAGCCGTGCAGATAACTGAAGACGGAACCGGCCACGATTGTGGCCACAACCAGCACCGCGGTGGACCACCCCATTGCCGCAATTCTCATACTGTGCCGTTCATCGGATGGGAGTTGGACCTCTGGAAGCTCAGATAGGATCGCCACTGGTAGCAAGGCCTTGATTTCATTCTCGCTGTAAAGACGGTCATCCAGAAACTCAAATCCAAATACCACAACAAGCCCGAGCGCCAGACCAACTCCCAATCCTATTCCACAGAATTTGAGGCGATTAGGAAAATCTGGCTTCAGCGGCAAACTGGGAGGATCAAGCATGCTGAATCGCTCGCCCTGTTGCATCTGTTCCATGTTTGTGGCCATCTCTGACTCATTACTCTTCTTTAACAGGTCGTCGTAGTCTGCCTTGGATTGTTCATAACCGCGGGTTTGATCGGCCAGCTGCTGCTCAACCACAGGCGCCTGGTTCAAGCGTGCCTGGTACTCGTTAATTCTCTCTTTCAAACCTGCAATCGACTGCTCTCTATTCGCGATTTCTGCACGGCTGGCTTCCAGTTGGCCTCGCAGTTGCACCATTGGCGCATCCGCATTATCGCGTGCCAACGTGCCGCCGATCGGCTGACTGCCACCCTTGCCTCCCTGGGTTAGATCGGCAATGAGTTTCTCCCGCCTCTTCTCTGCGCTCGCTATCTGGTTTTTCACGCTCTGAACTTCCGGATAACTATCGGTGTAGGCCGAGTTCAGTTCTCCCAGTTTCGCTCTTAGCGTGGCAAGTTCCTGGTCAATGGCTGTCAACGCGGTCGGGGCGCCATCGGCAGTCTGCGCAGGCACATGCCCACTCGCGCGGTATTGCTCCATCTCCGACTGGAGGAAGACTCGCTGCTGTCTCGCAGTGTTGAGCGCATCCTGCTCGTTCTGTAGCTGCGCCTGCAATCCGGCCAGAATTTGAAGATTGCTCGCCTGCTGTGAAGGCAACGCGCCTTCGTGCTGTCCTTCAAACTCTCTCACCTTCGCTTCCTGCTCGGCGAGACTCGCACGCGCATTCTCCAGCTGGCTCGCAATGAAGTCGGTAGTGTCTTTCGACTCCTGCTGACGCACTTTCAGGTTTTCATTGATGAAAAGATCTGTCAGTTCGCTGGTTACTTGCTGGGCAATATGCGGGTCGTGCGCTGAATAATTAATCCTGAACGCCGTGATCTCTTCGCCGTGATTGTCGCGCACAAGTTCGATGGCAATGTCCTTCCGCATGAGCTCGACCTTTTCATCGGCGGCGACCCGTTTGCGTCCCCCTTCATAAAGGTGCAACTTGTCGATGATCAAGAGAAGACGCGTGCGGCTAAGAATTTGTTGTGTAATACTTTGCAGCCGGTCTTGCAAATCGTCGCTGACATTTGGCACGACATAGTTCTTGGGCATCGTCGGCTGCTCTACCAGGATCAGCGTGCTTGATTTGAAGCTCGCCGGCAGAACCCAGCTTGCCCCCCAAACCGCGAGCCACCCAACAAGCAGCGGTATTAGGAAATGGATGTGGCGGCGGCGGACGACACTCAGGTACCGCTGCAGGTCGAACGGTTCTGAAGTCTGCTCCTCGGGTTCTTCTGCCATGATTATCTTCCCCGTGGTCTTGTTAGCTGATAGGAAATCGAAATGGATTCGCGATCGCTATCAGGAGATTCCGTTTTCACCGCAATACCGCGCCTATAGCGAAACAAGGGAAGGTGTATCCGGAAAGCACAAAACTCAGCAGGACACAGTAACCCAGGTTTCGTGGCTAGCACGCCATTCTCACAGCGGGCATGTCAACCGGTTCGAGATCTTCGGCGTCGACCTCAAGCGCTACACTGCGCATAATCGCGTCCAGCGTGAGGACGACGCGAAATTCGTTCTTCTTCCGGGCCAATACTCCCTCAAGACCCTTCATGACTCCAGCCTTGATTCGCACTCTTTCGCCCACCCTGAGGTATGCATGCGGTTCGACCTTGCCCAGTTGCGCTGCCGAACGTAATATTTCGATTTCGAAATCGGGCAGCGGCCACGACTCTCGCGCCGAACCAACAATCGACAGCACTCCCGGAACACCAAGCACGGCTCCCCGCGCATGCCGGGCGATACGGACAAAAACGTAAGTCGGGAACAGGGGCAGCTCCAGAACGACTGGGCTGCTCTTCTTCCACTGCCTGGCCGTCCGATACAGCGGCAGGAAGGTCTCGATCTGACGCTCCACCAGCAACTCAGACACATGCTTTTCATGGCGGGGAGTAGTATACGCAGCGAACCACTGCGGCACGGCGTCGTTGGCGGCGCAATAGGCCTCTTTTTTCTTAACCCAAGTCGCTAGCTCGATCATTTCAGACAAGGCTTCGCCATCCTTACTCGCAAGGTTTGGTTTCCAAAAAGTTTTCGTCTGACATCCCCATGTTTCAAAAAGACGCTTGTTGGAAACCGCGTCTGCACTCAAACAAACCGACTACACAACCCGCCCCGATGTCTTGATGTGTGTCAGTACCAATTCCGACGCCTCCGGATAGAACTGCACCGAGGCGGCAAATCCACCTAGAACCAAACTTTCTTCATTTGTGCTGCGAGGCTCAATTCGAACCACGATACCCTCGCCCATCAAGTGCATTCCCATTCCATCGCTTGCCAGTTTGGGAAGCAGAATGTCCACCTGTACAAGCGATCCTACTGGAGGTGACGAACTCGCTTGCACGAAAACCGTGCTGGTGTTGATGTCCCGTGTAACGCCCTGTCCACTCTTGAGAGGCCCATTTTGGGGTGCCCAAAGGAAGCAGATTGGTGCGTTCAGTCGGTAGCGGCTGGCCTTTCGAAGCTCTATTGTCCTGGATACCGCTCCAATTGCTCTCATCTGTTCCGAGTCCGCTCCATATTGAGTTGACCAAGCAACTCCAATGTGCGCCCGCGGAGAAACACCCGCAAGAGACCGAAACACCCGGAGAGTTCCTTCTCGACTCAACCCTGGTGGCTAGAGACATGTATCGTGGCCTTTGCCCACATTTGTGCGGGTTTGGAGGGCCATTTGGAGATCGAATAAATAGAGAAATGTCTCTCGGCTCAGATAGAGTAATTCGTCTCTAACGACCCACCCTTGAACTCAATCGATAGTCAACAAAGAAAAGCCGTTAGGAGATGGACCATACACATTCTGGACAGTCTGGCTCCCGCCAGGTAGAGGGAAAAGTGTCCGCCCGCCCCATTGTTAAACTTCATGCACAACACTCATTTTTCATTGACAACCGTGACTTCTCTGGTTAAGCTGATTTTACTTCTCGGTGAGGTCCCCTAATCCGAGGTTGGTTAATCGCTGAAAGTTGAGAGGTCAACGCAGCGAATTGGTAGTGATTCCCCAATTCATCTAGCACCTTCCCCAAGGTGACATTCGAAAAAGACTATTGTTGACGTACACAATGCTGGGCACAACACAACATTTTTGGATGACCGATGCTGGCATCCATGACTTGCTAAGTGCGCGCTGCTCTGTTAACTCGTCGTCCAAAGAATAGGGACTGCGAAGTTGGTGGCAGGAGCGGACGCATCTAAGGTGTCTTGGTCTTTCACGGCGTTACTTCGGGAGATGAAAAATGTCTGCCAAACGAACTTATGTCTCGGTCCTGATCGCATCAGTGAACCGAATGACTGGCGAGCTGCTTACGCATGCGCTAAATCGGCGTTCGGGCTTTCGCGTTGCAGCCACTGCCACAACATCTCAACAAGTGCTTGAAGTGGTGCAATCTGTTGACGTAGACGTCGCGCTCATCAGTACGACGCTGGCTGACGGTCCGCTGAGTGGATTCGAGGCGTTGCGTCAGTTGCGCGAGTGTGCACCGAATGTGAAGTCGATTGTCCTGCTTGAAAGCCCAGGGCCCGATCTGGTGGTGGACGCCTTCCGGGCCGGCGCCAAAGGCGTGTTTTGTCCTTCGCAGTTCTCATTGAAGGCACTCTACAGGTGTGTAAATCGGGTCAATGACGGCCAGATTTGGGCCAGCAATAGCGAACTGGAGAGCGTCATGGATGCGCTTTCCCAACTGGCCCCCAAGCGGGTGGTGAACGCGGACGGATTGCGCCTGCTGACAAAGAGGGAAGAGGATGTCGTACGCCTCCTTGCCGAAGGTATGCAAAACCGGGAAATCGCCCGCGAACTGAACCTAAGCGAGCATACGATCAAGAACTACTTGTTCCACATCTTCGACAAGTTGGGCGTTTCCTCGCGTGTCGAGCTGATTCTTTACGCAGTCAGCAACTCCAAACCTATTCAGACTGCCGGCATCCAGAGTGACGATCTGGAATACGAATCAGTTGGCGATTTGGTGGTCGCAGGGAAGATGGCAACGAGTTCCGAATGGAATTGAGGAGGTAGTTTTTTCCCGATAAGAGGTCACACAAATAGCCTGTGGACACGCTAGCGCGCGTGAAGAATTCAGAGCCGGTTCCCCCAAATTGGGGCTGGGTTTAGGTGGAGCTCCTGATATTCTGCGCGCTAGAATGGCTTGAACGAGGAGAGCAGCCATGCAGTTGTGCGCAGGGTTGTACCTGCTCGTAAATAGTTGTAAGTAAATCTGTTATTAGGATTTATGTGTTTCTGCGTAGGACTGCCCATCGAGTATAAGATGGGACCTGAAATCATCCGGCGCAAATCCGAAATGTTCAAATCGACAAGTTTACGATAAAAGGTGAAACGGAAAAATAGGGCTTTAGAAATTCTCTATATCTCTTTCGCGTCGCAGCGACCTTTAAGGATCTCCACTCAGATTCGAATAAGCCATTCATTTTGAGTGGTGAGCTCGCTGGGACTTGAACCCAGGACCCACGCCTTAAAAGGGCGTTGCTCTACCAACTGAGCTACGAGCTCGCATAAGGCCGCTATATCCAAATTATCACAGGGACGCGTTTTACGCCGCATGTGGCCAGCTTGCGGGTATTCAGGCGTGTGGAGCAGCCTGCCTTGTCCTGCTCCGCCGCCCGAACAAAACTCCAATATCTTCATGAATGGGCCAAGGTAATGGGTTAAGCTTGCATGGAGATTCACAAATGGGCAAATCGCACCGGGAGACTACCATGTTTGATGTGGGGCAAAAGGTCATTGTGGTCGCGGACAAGGGAATTGCCTATGACGGCATCATTCAGGCGCGAGCGACGGGCGACAATGGACCGGGAGCCTACAAGGTTACCTTGGACGGCAGCGGTCCCGAACAAATGGGACAGTGGCACAAAGCCGGTGACGTCTTTGTGCGCGAAAAGACAGAAGACGACGAAACGCAGTTCTGAGATGGACAGGTAATACTCTGGGAAGAGTGTTGCGGAAGAATGCATTGAGGCGCGCTCCATCGGCGCTGGAGCCTCGGGCTCGTCTCTCCGGCCGCTTTGCCCGCCGGACCGGGCCTGAACATACGTAAAGGTTATCGCGGAGAATCAAATGACTCTAGGACAGTTTCTAGGCAAGCAATTCATAAAGGTCATTGCGTGGAATGAACCGCAAGACGGCATCCTGACCTATCGCTATCCCATGCGGGATCTCGAAATAGAAAACGGCGGCCAGCTCACCGTGAGCGAATCGCAAATGGCGGCCTTCGTCAACGAAGGCAAAATTGCGGACGTCTTCGGCCCCGGCCTGCACACTCTCTCGACCCGCAATCTGCCTCTGCTCACCGATCTGATGAACTGGGACAAGGCCTTTGAGTCCCCGTTCAAGTCAGAGGTCTATTTCTTCTCCACCCGCCTGCAGGTTGACCAGAAGTGGGGCACAGCCACGCCCATCACCATCCGCGACAAGGAGTTTGGCGCAGTCCGCGTGCGCAGTTACGGCATCTATTCCTATCGCGTCGCCGATCCACGCGTCTTTTTCAACCAGATCAGCGGCACCCGCGACGCTTATCTTGCCGCGGAGCTTGAAGGTCAGTTGCGCGATACCATCATCGGTTGCATGACCGAGACCTTTGCCGCCAGCGATATTTCTTTCCTCGACATGACCGCCAATCTCACCGTTTTAAGCGAGAAAATCGTCGAGACCATGAAGCCGCCCTTCGCCGCTCTGGGCCTCGCCCTGGACCGGTTCGTCGTTGAAAATATCTCCTTGCCGGAAGAATTGCAAAAGGTCTTCGACCAGCGCATCGGCATGAACATGGTTGGCGATCTTGGCCGCTACACGCTCTACTCCGCGGCTGAGTCGCTGGATCTCTCCGCGGCCAACAGTAGCGGCGCGGCCGGCATGGGCATGGGCCTGGGCGCCGGCGCTGCCGTGGCGCAGGTTCTCTCCAACGCGCTTAGGCCCGCGATGAACGCTCCGGCCGCGGCACCCTCCCAGCCAACGAATGTTCCGGCTCTAATCGGTGCTCCAGCCGGCGCTGATTCGGCTGCCGCTGAAGCCACCAAGTTCTGCATCGAGTGCGGAAAGTCCATCCCTCAGCGCGCAAAATTTTGCGCAGAATGTGGAAAGGCGCAATGAACTGTCCTTCCTGCGGCGCTCCCATGCAGCTCAAGGCAGACATGGAAAGCTTCAAGTGCGCCTTCTGCCAGAGCGTTTATTTTCCTGAAAAGAACGACGACGGCGTGCGCGTTCTCGACGAGCCGGCGGGCCAGGATTGCCCGCTGTGCAACTTGCCGCTCACGCATGCCGTCCTCGCAAATCAGCGGATTGTTTATTGTTCTGGTTGCCACGGCATGTTGATACCCATGCAGGCGCTCGAAGGTCTTGTTGAGCAGTTGCGGCCCGGCCAGGAAGCCGGCGCCGCTCCGCCCGCTCCCGACACCGATGATTTGCACAGAGCGGTCAATTGCCCCCAATGTCACCATCCCATGGACGCGCATTTCTATGCCGGTCCTGGCAATGTGGTCATCGACTCCTGCGAAGAGTGCAGCCTCATCTGGCTCGATCGCGGCAAGCTTGCGCACATCGTCCAGGCCACCGCAAGCGCATCGGCCTCAACCAGCGAGTGGGAATGACTGATCAGACTCAGCCGCGGACTGCAATCAATCCGTTCCCGACGCTGTCGTTTCAATGAGATGCGACAAGTGAACTGCTTCAAGCCTCCTTAACTGGGCAAACCTTCCCAGAAGGCATCGTCTGCTCGATATTTTTCAATAACTTGCAAAATTAATAAATAAAATCAATTTTATGTATTGCAATTATTGATAATATGAATTATTGTACTCCTTGTAATTAAGAAACGAGGTTGAACGCGATGGCCCCAGACTCCAAATCCACTTCGGACTGGCAGGAACTGCTGCGCATCGCACAAGGCAGTCCGCTGATCGTCGAGCGCGTCCGCCTGCCGGAAAAGCAGATCTCCATCGAAGGTGAATTCTCCCTGCCGGAGCTTGCCCGCCTCAGCCTTGAAGATCAGGTCTTCATCATTGCCTTTCTCCGCTCCCACGGCTCCATTAAGGAGATGGAGCAGGTCTTCGGCGTGAGCTATCCGACCATCAAGTCGCGTCTGAACCGCCTCGCCGGCCAGTTGGAATTTGTGGAAACCAATCCGTCTCCCTCGCGCACCGAGGTGCTGGAGCGGCTGAAGTGCGGCGAGATGACGGTCGACGAAGCGATTCGCGCATTGGAGGCTCTCAAGTGACTCCCAACATCGCCATCGTCCGCATTCAACGCCCGTACGGTCGTGGTTTTCGGCTTTGGCTTCCGCTTTTTCTGCTGTGGATTCCCGCCATTCTTTTTTCGCCGGTCATCTTTCTGGTTCTGTTTGGGCTTTGCGTGGCAGGAAATGTCAGCCTGTGGCGCACTATCGCCGCCTCCTGGGCCATTCTGTGCGGCCTTCCCGGAACCGATGTCCATCTCCGCTCGGAAGGGAACCAGGTACTGGTTCGCATCTTGTGAGGTTTGCCATGAACAACGATCGACACACCATTTTGCCGCACGCTTCCAGGCAACGGACAGCGCCGCAAGAGGCGAAGCGGTTGCTGGCTGCTTGGGCGCGCGACGATGAAGCCATTCTTCGCTTTGCCGTCTGCATAGCCGTGGCGTGGGTAGCGCTGCCGGAGATACACCGGCTCTTCGGCGGAATGGAACACACTTTCACAGTGCTGAGGTTGGGGGTTCTTGGCCCCGCGCACTATGCACTCCCATGCATCACACATCTGATAGGAGGAGTTCTATGAACGGGAATCGACGGCAAATCCTTGAAATGCTTGCCGCGGGCAAGATCACAGCGGACGAGGCCGAGCGGCTCATCGCCGCGCTTGAATCGGACTCAGGCGCTGGTGGGAATGAGTTTTCCGGCAGCTCAACCGGGAGCGGCGGGGCAAAGTCCGGAACCACAAAGACGCGCCCCAGGTATTTGCGCGTGCTCGTGGAGGCCGACGAGTCTATGACCGGCATGAAGGGGCCCACGAAGGTCAATGTCCGCGTGCCCATGCAGTTGTTGCGGGCCGGGGTGCGTCTGGCCAGCCTGATTCCCGCCCAGGCCCACGATCAGTTTGACAGGGCGATGAGCAGCCACGGAGTACCGTTGACGCTCTCGCAGATAAAGCCTGAGAACCTTGAAGAGTTGATCGACCATCTCGAGGATCTGACCGTGGATGTGGATGGCGAAGAGGGAGCCACCAAGGTGCGCGTCTTCTGCGAATAGGACCCCTCAGCCCCGGCGCAGCGATTTTTGCGTTTGCATGGGGACCACCTGCACGGTGACGTCGCGAACCTCGGAGAGAAAGCGGTTGATGACCGAGCCGCGCAGAAAGATGTCCCAGCGCGAGCGGGCGGATTGGCCGAAGATCACGTGGGAGATGCTCTCCTGCTGGGCAAAGCGAATGAGAGCGTCGGCCACGTTTTTTTCGGTGAGCATGACCACCTGCGCGCCCAGATCGCGGGCCATGCGCTGCCACTCTTCCAGGCGATGAAAGGCCTCCGGGTCGCCGTGGCCTTTGTCGTCGTCGGGCCGCGTGACGTAGACGGCGTACCAGTTACTGGCCAGGCGGCCGGCAATGCGTGAGCCCACGCGCAACAGGCGTTCGGTGCCGGGCCGCGTGCTGAGGCAGACCATCACTTTTTCCGGAATCGGCGCCTGCTCCAATCCCTGTGTGCGGCGATATTCTGAGGCCTGGTTGCCCACCTGTTCCGCGGTAGTGCGCAGCGCCAACTCGCGCAGCATGTTCAGGTTGCCTTTGCGGAAGAAGTTGGCCAGCGACTGCTCCACCTTTTCGGCGGCGTAAATTTTGCCCTGCCGCAGGCGCGACCGCAGCTCTTCCACGGTCACGTCTACATTCACCACCTCGTTGGCGCGCTTCAGGAAGTTGTCCGGCACTGTCTCGCGGATGATGGTGTTGGCCGAGCGGTTGACTGCGTCGTTGAGCGTTTCAAGATGCTGGATGTTCACCGCGGTCATCACGTTGATGCCGGCGTCCAGCAACTCAAGCACATCTTCGTAGCGCTTGCGGTTCTTGCTTCCCGGAACGTTGGTGTGGGCCAGCTCGTCAACCACAACGGTATGCGGATGCCGGGCCAGGATGGCGTCCACATCCATTTCTTTCAGGTTGACCCCGCGGTAGGGAATCACGCGCTGGGGAATAATCTCTAGGTCGCGGATGCGCGCTTCTGTCTCTTTGCGTCCGTGGGACTCGACCAGGCCGATCACCACGTCCACGTCCTGCTGGTGCTTCATCCGGTAGGCGTCATTGATCATGTCGTAGGTTTTGCCCACGCCCGGCGCTGCGCCGATGTAGACACGGAGTTTGGCGGGTTCCTGCTGGCGTTCCAGTTGAATCTCTGCCATAACTCAGCCTACCTCGACTGGATGGCGGATATCGCTGCTGGCCGCCACGGGAATAGTAAAGCGAAAGGTGGTTCCATGGCCAAAGCGGCTCTCCACGGCAACTTGGCCGCCCAGCGACTCCACCAGCCGCCGGACCAATGCGAGCCCAAGTCCGGTGCCGCGCTCCGAATTTGAATTGAAGCGGTCGAAGACGTTGCCTAGCCTTTCAGCTTCAATCCCACGGCCGGTATCGCGCACCGTAAACTTCACAAAGTCCTTCACCTCTTCGGCAGCCAGCAGAATTTCGCCCTCAGGGGGAGTGTAGCGCAGGGCATTGGAGAGCAGGTTGTCCAAAATGGAATGCATGGCGCGCCGGTCGGCCTGCACAAACGAGAGATCGGCATAAGCCGAAACCTCCATGCGAATATGCTTCTGAGCGGCCTCGTCGCAGAAGCGGTCGCGGGCCTCGTTCAGAGCCTGCAACGGGCGTAGACGTTCAAGCGTGAATTCGCGGCGGCCGGCGTCCAGCTCGGCCACTTCGATCAAATCGCTCATCAAATCGTCCAGCTTCTCGCTCTCGCTGCTGGTGCCGGCCACCAGTTCGGCCTGCAAGGGGAGCAGATCTCCGCCAAATCCACTGCCCAGCGCATAAAGGCCGCGGCGCAGCTGCAACAACGGGTCGCGCAGCTTGCGGCTGGCCACGCTGATGAACTGCGTCTTGAAGCGGTCGGTGTCCTGCAGCGTGGTCACATCTTCCAGCGTGGTCACGGTGCCCAGCAGCCTGCCGTCGGAGTCGCGCATCGGTGTGGTCCGCAGGCGGTAGCTGCGCTCCTGCTTGCCGATCCGCATCGGCAGCAGCGCCGCCTCGTCTTCTGCGGCCACAGCCTTCTGCATGGAGACAGCATCGCGAATGGCGCTCAAAATTTTGTCGCCGCCGGGTGTGTTGGCCAGCGCCATGCGGTCGGTGGCGGCTTCGCCTAGAAGTTCGGCCGCGGCCTGATTCACCTTCAGCACGTGCCCTTTGCCGTCGGTCACAATGATGGGCTCAAAGATGGACTGAAGCACGGCGTCGGACAGTTGAAATTCCATCTGCCGCCGCCCGGCCTCGGATTCAATCAGCTCGCGCAGCCGGACCGCGATGCGGTTCAACTCGCTGGCGATCACGCCAAAGCTGTCGCGGCTGCTCCACTCCACGCGGGATTCCAGATTGCCCTGGGCGATCTTGCGAACGTCGCGGGCCAGCAGGCGTATGGGCCGCAGCACAAAAAAGATGGTCCCTGCCGCTACCACCGCCGCCGCCACCACAAACAGGCAGGCAAGCCTGAATTGCCCCGTCGCCGCCAGGGCTTTATGGGTGGCCGCCACCAGCCCGAATGCCAGGCCGACAAGCAACACACAACCGAGAATCAATCGCTGAGTAAGATTGAGCATGATCCGGTCTCCATGCCGGAAAAGGCAACCACACCATTCTCGCGGATACAGCCCCAATGCGCAAAGGGCAGGGAACCGGCCACCAACGGTTGTTCACTGACCACTATTCATTATTCCCTATTCCCTATTCCCTATTCTTTTGGCAATTGGCAGACCGATAAAAGGCCGTTATGCCACTCGCAGTTCAGCCCCGCCGGTTGCGGATACGAGATCAGCACCCAATCCACGCCAAACTCCGCCTTCAACCTTTCGAAGTCGGCAAGCTGAAAATGGGTCCAGCCTTTCTGGGCTGTCACCTGCTGCTTCCACTCTTTACCCAACTCTGGAACCTGCGTCACCACCGCGGCATCTTTGATGTTATCGGCCAGCTGACTGCGCTCCGCCAGCGCGCGGAAGCTGTGATAATCCTCCTCCGGTGCGGCCAGATACTCCGGATCGAGGGCAAAATAGGCGTCGGCGGGCGTGTTCTGGCGAATCCACGCGAAGGCTTCAAGCCATGGGTTGTCCGAGGTCCGTCCCGGCAGTTCCAAATGGACGCTGCTTCTGAACTCCATCCGCTGCGCTAGAAACATGCCGCCATTGATCGTTGCGAGAAAGATAGCCCAGCGCCAAACGCTCGCTTTCACTAGATATTTGCCCAACAGGCAGCCGCCCATCAAAGCCATGAAGAAATAGACGAGGTGGAGAAAACGCATCGGCGACAAAGGAGCAAGCCGGTTCAGCGCCGGGATTGTCGCGATGATCACCGCCACAGCCAATTGAAAGGCCCCGTAGAAAAAGACAGCCAGCGCAAAGCGCGCCAACAGCGTTTCACCGCGCTCTCGCGCGAAGCGCAAAAGCAGCCAGAATAGAACCAGCGGCGCCCACGCACCCAGCCACTCATACCAGGTCCAGCGGTAGAGGCATAAAGATGTGTGCATATTCACAGCTTCCTGCCATACGGGAGTGGCCGGCTCGAAGACCCAGCCCAGTGGGACAAATGCGATTGCCATAGAAGCGTGCGCGGGCATTGGCCGGCTTTTCAGCCGGGCCGGCGTTTGTTCCATCATGGTCAACGACAGAATGAAACAAAAAGAGATGCCCAAAGCCGCCATGATGGGATGCATCAAAAACGCGAGCAACAGGAAGGAAACAGCCTGCCACTTTCTTCTTGCCAGTATCCGCTCGACTGCCAGCAGAATGAATCCCGTGGCTAATGTGCGCGGATGCAGGTGCTGATCCACCAGGTAGAGCGCCGTCCCCGCCACTGGAAGCGTGAGCATGGCCGAGACCATGGCAGCGCCGGCCCACTGCACGCGCCCTTCGGGAAACAGTCTGCGCGCAATCGCCCAGCACGCGAAGACAATCAACGCGATTGACGCAAACTGAAAAAGAAATTCGGTCGTCGCCACTGAAATTCCAGTGAAACGCACAAACCAGGCGATCCATTTGTCGAAAAAAGTTGCCTGGAGTTGAAGCTGGAAGAACTTCGCGTCGTGTGGGTAAAGCGCTGGATTCAGGTTGCGTTTAATCGCGGTCAGATAAACGCCGTCGTCTTCGAGGCCGGGATGGTAGCCCATCACGGCAATGCCTAGCGAAGTGAAGAAGATGGTCAGTAAAAAATTGACCGGAAAGTAGCGTCTCAACCAGATTGCCCCGTATACTTGGACGCAGAATGTCACCTTCAGCGCCAGATACATCCTATATGCCCGCGCTAGGTGCGGCAACGCGCACTTTGTCATCCGCCGGGCCGAAGACGCACACCCGCGAAAAGCTGGCGCTCGTTATCCCTACCCTGCGCGAGGCGGCAAACCTGCCCGGCTTGCTCGCCGACGTGCGCACCGTTCTCGATCCGGTGGAAATTGACTACGAAATTATTGTCGTCGATGACGACAGCCGCGACGGGACCGAGGAGATTGTCTTCGCCATCGGCCATGAAGACCCGCGCGTGCGCCTTCTGGTCCGTACGGGTGAGCGTGGCTTGTCCGGCGCAGTCCTTCACGGCTGGCGGCATACGGACGCATCGATTCTGGGTGTAATGGACGCCGATTTGCAGCATCCTCCCGAACTGCTGCCTTCACTGGTCTCCGCCATTCTCTTGGGCAACGACATGGCGATAGGCAGCCGCTACACCGCTGGCGGTGAAGTGGGCCACTGGAATCCCATCAGGAAATGGCTCTCCACCGTCGCGGTCTGGGCCACATGGCCCATCCAGAGACCTGGCATCCGAGCCAAAGACCCCATGACCGGATTCTTCCTGCTTCGTCGCGAGTGCATCGATGGAATTGAATTCCAACCCTCAGGCTTTAAATTGTTGTTGGAAATTCTTGTTCGAGGGCGCATCCACTCGGTGGCAGAGGTCCCGCTGGCCTTCGGCAGCCGCAGCCGCGGGGCAAGCAAAGCCAACTTCAAAGTGGGCTGGGATTACGCCAAGCTGCTTGCCAGGCTCTACGCAGGCAGATTCGGCCCGCGGCGCTCCTGAGGGGAAGGTTATCCAAACCAACTCCGATGCCCAGCCTTACGGGATGAAATAGTACGGGTCGGGATACTTTACGAAGAATTCCGCCTGCGGTTTTCCCCTGTCATCGCTCCACTGGTCGCCCACGTTGAGCACAATCCTGTAACCCTGTGCGACAATCGCGGCCCTCGCGCCAGCTTTGTAAACCTCCACCGGCCCGGAACTCTGCGCTGCGGAGCGGAGAAACAACTGCTGCCAGTTTTCAAAGCCCTGCGCGCGCAGGTTCAGCTCGGTAGCCTTGCGCTCCGTATCGGGTCTGCCGGTAATGAAAAAGACGGTCACGCCGAGCCGCTGTGCCTCTTTATAAATGCGCAGAGTTCCCGGAATAGCAGGTGCCTTTGCCGAATTGACCCAGGCATTGAAAACGGCGCTGTCATAGGCGAAGCCGGCCTTCTCCATCTCCTCGTAGTTGGAGAGCGTGGTCTCGTCAATGTCCAGCACCAGCGCCAGTTTTTCCTGGGGACTGTGATTTGCCGCGCGGCTGCGCAAAAACGCGATCGCCCGATCTGCCTGATGGTCCAGGTCCTTGGCGTAGCAGCCGCATTTGCAGGTGCATTCGTGATACTGTTTGAGCTCGGCCTTCAGCGCATCAAGGTTGGGGATGCGCTCGCCGGGTGCATACGTGCTCACCCTGCTGGCCGTCTGCGCCGCCGGTTTTTGCGCAACAAGATAAACCGGAGCGGAAAAGAACCCCAAAGCTGCAGCGAAAATCACCAACTGCTTTTTCACGAAAACTCTCCTTTTTGCAAAGCACCGTTGCCGCGTCGGCCACTGCACCATCATCGTACCAGTCCACTGGGATTGCGAAGGTTGACGGGAGGTCAATGATTCAAGTCCAAAACGCTTCGGGCGATGTCGGGCGCATTAATAGGGATCGGGGTTCAGCCATCAGCTATGATGTGAGCCATGAGTCAGAAGCAGAAACAGGAAAGGCGCAGATTTCAGGCTCACGAAACTGCGCGGATGGAAACGCTGAATGGGCTGCCGCTGGCATTTTTCTGGCAGAGGTGGCTGGGACATTGGATCGACCTTGCCTTTGTGATTGTGCTTTGGGCGCCGCTGGAGTATCTCTGGCGAACCTTTGTTATTCACGAGAAGGACATTTTAGTTAAATGGGATTATCACGAACCGGGAAATATTATCGCAATGGTCCTTTACTGGGGTTTGTGCACCTACTTTGGCAATGGCCGGACTCCCGGGAAATGGATCGCGCGGACAAAGATCGTCTCGCTGACCGGCGAGCGAATGGGGTTTTGGCAGTCCTTCGAGCGGGTGCTTGGATATGGCGCGGCGGTGCTTGAGGGAGGCGTGGGGTTTCTGCAATATTTCTGGGATCGCAACCGAATGTGCGCGCAAGACCGGCTTGCTGAAACGATCGTCGTGGATATGAGGAAGCGGGCATAGAGACCGTTACACTGGAATCATGCTTCGTGTTCTTCGACCCCTTCCCATCGCTTCTCTCAAACTGTTGGTCTTCGATCTCGACGGCACGCTGATCGATTCCGCGCAGGACTTGTGCAACAGCGTGAACGCCACTCTGACTCGATTTGGCCGCGAGCCGCTGTTGGATGAAACAGTCGCCAGCTTCATCGGCAACGGGGCCATGGTGCTGGTGCGCAGGGCCTTTGCCGCCGCCGGCACAGCAGCGGATGAGGAACTGCTCGCCCAGGCCTACGCTTTCTTCCTCGACTACTATCGCGAGCACAAGCTGGATTACACTTACGCCTACGAGGGAGTTCTTGAGGCGTTGGCCGCGCTCAAGCAGTTGCATGAACTGCCCCCCGGACAAGGCGCAAATAAGGGCATGGCGATGGCCGTTCTGACCAACAAGCCGGTTCGCCCCGCGCGCGACATCTGCGCCGCCCTCGGGCTCGCGCCCTATTTCCTGAGCATCTACGGAGGCAACAGCTTCCCAACCAAAAAGCCCAATCCGGAAGGACTGCTGGCTCTGATGAGCGAGGCCGGCGCCAGGCCTGAAGAAACAGTGATGATCGGCGACAGTCAGGTGGATGTGGAGACAGCGCGCAATGCCGGCGCCTGGTCGGTGGGCTGCACCTTCGGCCTTGCGCCCGAAAGCCTCGCCGCCAACCCGCCTGATGTGATCGTCGATTCGCCCGCCGATTGGACTGCGGCGCTCAGTCCCGCGAAGCCCGATTCCTCGCAATAACTCGTCAGGCTGCGCTTTGTTATACTCAACCGTGGCGGGCATCTTCCGCATTCGGCGGCTCTTATTCAATCGAGTCCAAGGAACGTATAAATGGCTGTGGAACTCAGCATCGTTATGCCCTGCCTGAACGAGGCGGAGACTCTCGCAACCTGTATCCGAAAAGCCCAGAGTTATCTCGATCGCTCCGGAGTCAGCGGCGAAATTGTTATCGGTGATAACGGCTCGACCGACGGCTCTCAACAAATTGCGACCAGTCTTGGCGCGCGCGTAATTCCTATTCCCATTCGCGGCTACGGCGCGGCGCTCTACGGGGCAATCACGGCTGCACACGGCCGATATTGCATCATGGGCGACTCCGACGATAGTTATGACTTCGAGAAACTCGATGCCTTCGTCGATAAACTGCGTGAGGGTTACGACCTGGTGATGGGAAACCGCTTTCAGGGCGGCATCCTGCCGGGCGCGATGCCGTGGAAGAATCGCTACATCGGCAATCCCATTCTCTCCACCATCGGTAAGATTCTCTTTCGCGCCGAAGTAGGTGACTTCCATTGCGGCCTGCGCGGCTTTTCCAAAGGCGCTTTTCAGCGGATGGATCTTCGAACCACCGGAATGGAGTTCGCCTCGGAGATGGTCATCAAGGCCAAGCTCATGGGGATGAAGATGACCGAGGTGCCCACAACCCTCCGTCCCGATGGCCGCTCGCGTCCTCCGCATCTGCTTCCGTATCGCGATGGCTGGCGTCATCTGCGCTTCATGCTTCTGCATAGCCCGCGCTGGCTCTTCCTTTATCCCGGATCTCTTCTCATATTGCTGGGACTCGCTGGATGCGCCTGGCTCCTGCCGGGGCCGCGCGTCGTCTACGGCATTGAGTTCGATGTGCATACGCTTCTGTATGCGTTCGTTGCGGTGCTGCTCGGTTTTCAGTTTGTATCTTTTGCCGTGTTCACCAAGGTGTTCGCCATCTCTGAAGGCTTGCTGCCTGAAGATGCGCGCCTCAACCGTGTCTTTCGCTACATCACGCTTGAAGTCGGCCTGATTGCTGGTGCATTGCTGGTGGCGTTTGGCATCGGCGGATCGATCTTTGCCGTCTCAGGATGGGCGAAAGAGAGCTTCGGCGTTTTGGACGCTGAACGCATGTTGCGCATCGTCATGCCTTCCGTCTTCTCTCTGACCCTGGGAGTGCAAATTATCTGCGCCAGCTTCTTCCTGAGCATCCTCGGATTGCGGCGGCGCTAAAGCATTTTCAATTTAAGTGTTAACAAAATTCTGGGTGCCCCATCCATTTCGCGTTGTTTGCGAAATGGGTGGGATAGCACATCAGTCCAATTCGACTGTAAACACCAGAACCGAATACGCGCTAAAGCCGGACCACAACGGTTCCGAAGTCGTAAGCTGTATCCATGGACACGATTGCTTACGTGACCTCGCGCCCTCTTCGCCCGCTGCGCATCGTGCTGCCCGGCGGCAGCGGCCACGTGGGCCAGGCGCTGGCGCGCTACTTTACCGAGCGCGGGCATCAGGTGACTGTGCTGACCCGCGGCCCATACACGGCGCCCTGGCTTTCTGTTCACTGGGACGGCGAAAATCCCGGCCCATGGACCGAATACCTCGAGGGCGCGGACGTCTGCATCAACCTGGCCGGGCGCAGCGTGAATTGCCGTTACGACCACACCAACCGCCAGGCCATCTACGATTCGCGAATGCGCTCGACGCGATTGCTGGGCACTGTGATTGCCGGTCTTGCTGCGCCGCCGCGAGTATGGATGAACACCTCGGCAGCCACAATTTACACGCGTGCTCTGGACGCGAACGGAGCCGATCTGCCTCTGGATGAAGCGACCGGCGAACTGGACGGGGATGCGCTGGCAGCCGGCACGGCGCCATCGGCAAATCGATGGCTTCAGCGTCGGGATTTTTCCCGTCGCGTGGCCAGGGACTGGGAGTCCACATTCTTCGCCGCCGACACGCCGCGCACCCGCAAGGTGGTCCTGCGCAGCGCGGTCGTACTCGAACCCACGCCGGGCAGCGCCTTTGCCGTGCTGTCTCGTCTGGTCCGCCTCGGCCTGGGCGGCACGCAGGGCAGCGGACGCCAGTTCGTCTCCTGGATTCACGAAACGGACTACGCGCGCGCCGTGGAATTTCTGATTGAGCGCGAAGAGCTTGACGGCCCATTCAACCTGGCCGCGCCCAACCCGCTGCCCAACCGTGAGTTCATGGCTGCATTGCGCTGGGCCTGGGATGTTCCCAACGGACTGCCCGCGCCCTCGCTGGCCATCAAACTCGGCGCAATCTTTCTGCGCACTGAGCCGGAGCTGGTGCTGCAGAGCTGCTGCGCAGTTCCCGGCCGTCTGCTCGACTCGGGATTCGATTTCCAGTTTCCCCACTGGCACGAAGCCGCAGAAGACCTCGTGCGACAGTGGAAAAACAGGGAGTAGGGAATAGGGAAGAGCTTCCCGAGCAGACCAAACTGGGTGCCCCATCCTTGCCGCGTTCTTGTTCTTGCGGCGAGGGTGGGAAAACACAAACGTCGACCGCCAGTTAGTCCCTGGTCCCTGCGTCCCTAATCCCTAGGCGTTATATCCGTCACCGGCAGATCAATGTGCCCGAGCAAAATCTCAAACCGCCGCTGTTCTTCCTTCTTGTACGTTTCCTGGTCCGGCCATAGCTCCTTGATGAAGGCTTCTTCGTCGGGGTTGGCCGTGGTGGCCACTGTCGAGTTCTTGTAGCGAATGGTCACGCGATAGTCCCAGCGAAGCTCCTCCGAAGTGTGGATGGTCGGCGACTCGATCTTGACTGAAAGAATGCGGCCGGTACCCTGAATCTTTTTGAGCAGCGGGAAGTGGTTCTTGAGGAAGAGCTGCAAAAACTCCGCCTGATGGCCCCACTGGCACTTGTAGTAGTACTCGACGGTGTAAGGCTGGTCGCCGCTCACCTGCGGCGGCGCGCCTTGTGCCTTGAGCGGCACGGCCACTGAAGCGGCCAGGAGCACGGCAAAAACAGCGAGAAGAATCCTGCGCATAAAACCTCCTTGATTGAAAGCATTGTATCGTGGAGGTGTTTACCGCGCGTCGTTATCCTTGCCAAAGTGCAGATGAAACAGCCGCTTCAGCTCCGGAGAAAACTCCTGCACCACATGCTCCGCCGCAATGAATCCAACTTCCAGATGCCCGGTCTGCACGCCTTGCGTCAGCGCAGTGTAGTGATGCGGCCACCACATTGCCTCAATCATTGAGCTGCCGTAAGCGCCGGAGAGCTGTGGAATGTCCAGCGTCTTGTCGCCGTTGCGGTTGTACGTGAGGAAGGTCATCTTCAGCGCGTGGCCTGAGCGGGGAAAGAATCCCGAGCAGCCGCAGGTAAAGTAGCGCGGGTCGGTGCCCTCTACCGCGGCCATGCTCTCCTGCACTGTGTTCTGGATCAGGTTGCTTCCGTAGCTCGAACCCAGCCGCCGCGCAAAGCCGCCTGAAGTCCTGGGCCACGCTGACGGATCGGGGATGGCCTGCAAGTACAACGCAGTCGCCAAAGATTCCACATGAATTGCGGGCGAGCGCCCGTCTTCGCGCACCCAGCGCTGCCAGCGCTCATGGCCGTCCATCGGCACGTATCGCCCCGGCTCGAACGGCCCGTTCACGGTAAACGACTGGGTAAACAACTGGGCAAAGGCCAGGCACGGCGCAAAAAAGAGCGCAAGCAACACAATCAGAGCTTTCAGGGTCACACACCCATTCTCCATGAAAATTCCGGGAAAGTGCAGGCTGAACGCCAAGAAAAGAAAAAATCCCAAAAATATACCGCTCGCCGCGCCGGCGGCCTTTGGTTTCAGTTTGCGATTCCGGTGTCCGTGTCGTCGAAATCCCCCGGCGCCCTCCCTCAACCTGTGCGATTTTTTGTTTCCAAGCCGTTCCAGCCTCTTGTAAAATCCCCGCATGAAGGGTAACCCGAAGGTCATCGAGCAACTGAATCGTGCGCTTCGAGAGGAGCTCACCGCTATCAACCAGTACTTCGTTCACGCTGAAATGTGCGAGAACTGGGGCTACGATCGGCTGTCGAAGTACATCAAAAAGCAGTCCATCGACGAGATGAAGCACGCCGAGTCGCTGATGGAACGCATCCTCTTTCTTGACGGCACGCCCAGCATGGAGCCGCTCGCCCTCTCCATCGGCAAGAACGTCAAGGCCATGATCGATACCGACCTCAAGCTTGAACTCGGAGCCGTCGAGCTTTACAACGAGGCCGCGCGGATCGCCGCCGAAGAAAAAGACAATAGCTCGCGCGATCTTTTTATCCGGCTGCTCAAGGACGAGGAAGAGCACGTAGACTGGCTCGAAGCCCAGATGCATCTCATCGCCGAGCTTGGCTACGAGCGCTATCTCACCACGCAAACCAGCGAAAGCGAGTAACCGCAATTTCCTGCACCTTCTCCTGTGCCGCGTGAATCCAAAGCAGCACAGGAGAAGCTTTTCCCATGTCTCAACAAATTGCATTCATCACCGGCGGAAACCGCGGACTCGGCTTCCAAACCGCCCTCGAATTAAAGGACGCCGGCGTTAAAGTCGTCATCGGCTCACGCGACCTCGCGCAGGGCGAAGAGGCCGTCGCCAAACTCCGCGCCGCGGGCGTTGACGCTGACGTAATTCAGTTCGACATCACTAATCCATCCGACCATAAGGCTGCCTACGATTACTTCAACTCGCGCTACGGCCGGCTCGACATTCTGGTAAACAACGCCGGTATGGCCACGGGCGCTTTTCCCGGCAACGGCGTCGAGCACTCGGTTACTGGCATCCAGCCAGAGTTGCTTCACAAGGTCTTCGAAACCAACTTTTTTGCCCAAGTGGCGCTCACCCGTGCGCTGCTGCCGCTGCTCAAAAAGAGTCCGTCTGGCCGCATCGTCAATCTCTCCAGCATTCTCGCCTCGCTCACCCTCCACGCCGATCCAGCCTCGCCCATCTACGACGCCAAATCCTTCGCCTACGACGCCTCCAAAACCGCGCTCAACGCCTTCACCATCCACCTTGCACATGAACTGCGCGACACCAAAATCAAGGTCAACTCCGCCCATCCCGGCTGGGTCAAGACCCGCATGGGCGGCCCGAATGCCACCATGGAACTCAGTGAGGGAGCCAAAACCAGCGCCGCTCTGGCCACTCTGCCCGACGACGGCCCCACCGGCGGCTTCTTCCACCTCGGCCAGCCGCTGCCCTGGTAACCAGGCAGGTGGCCCGATCATCCCAGTAACCAGAACTGTGTCCCGTTCATCGCAGTCTCATCGCGATGACCGGGTCGTAGCGAGCCATGATGGGGCCATGCCGTACGGTCTGAAACGGTTCCAGAAAGCGGAAGCTCTTCACTTCATCACTTTCAGTCGCTTTCACCGTCTTCTTCTGCTCGATGCGCCGGGCGCCAGGGAGACAGTCGAGTCCGTTGCGGAACTGGCCGGGAGCCGGGTTCCCCATCCTTTCCGCGTTTCTTGCGGAAGAGTGGGAGACCACGAACTTCGGCGCACTCGTTCTTGCTTAGCTACACGAATTCCATGGCCGGCTGCTGGTCCTACGACTCCTTCGGCAACCGGACAGCGAAGAGCTATCAACCCGCAGCCTGCCCGGCGCCCACCATCCCGCCAACCCTTGCGCCGACGGCGACATATAATGGCAACAATCAGGTGACCCGGACAAGCGTGAATGCGGCAGGAACCAGCTTCCAGTTCGACACGGCGGGCAACGTGCTCAACGACGGCCAGAACCAGTACCTCTACGACGGCGACGGCCAAATCTGCGCCGTGGCGAGCACTCCCATGCCCGGCATGACGGTGATGACCGGCTACCTCTATGATGCCAGCGGAACCCGAGTGGCCAAGGGCAGCATCTCGAAGTGGAGTTGTGATCCGACCGTCAGCGGCTTTCAGACCACCAATGATTACATCCTCGGCCTCGGCGGCGAGCAGGTCACCGAGATGGGAATGGGCGGCGCGGCCAGCAGCAACTCAACGGACGGCACCACCACCAGCGGCCTCACCTGGCAGCACACCAACATCTACGCCGCCGGCTCCCTCATCGCCACCTATGACGACCTACGGCCTGCACTTCTACTTCAACGATCCTCTCGGCACGCGCCGCGCCCAAACCGACTACGCCGGCGTGCTGGAGCAAACCTGCTCCAGTCTGCCCTTCGGCGACCGCCTGAGTTGTACTGTCTCAACCATTACCCCCACCGAACACCACTTCACCGGCAAAGAACGTGATACCGAATCAGGAAACGACTACTTCGGGGCAAGGTACTACGCAAGTGCAATGGGCCGGTTCCTCAGCCCCGATTGGGCATCTGATCCTACAGCGGTTCCGTATGCGACGTACGCGAATCCGCAGACACTAAACCTGTACAACTATATGCGCAACAATCCTCTGGGTGGAGTGGACCCAGACGGACATTGTGGCGGTCCAGATGATCCGTGTTCTGATAATCTCTCTGTCGGACAGGTCACAAATATTGTCTTCAATGAAACGCAGTCACTCAGCGGGAACGATGTGACCGTGAGTGATGCTCATATTGACGTGGCACATGCCATCATCAACGGAGACAATGATAAAGGTGACAATCGCCCAGAGACGGCCAGCGATAAGGTAAGTGCGGCGAACCAAAAGACTGGCACATATCAGAGCACTTTGACCGACGTTCAGGGAGCCTGCAAAGACGCTGCCAATGGCATTGACCCAACCAACGGAGCCGAAAACTTCAACCTCCGCCCGAACGACAGCACCGCACCATTTCAAGGGTCCGATATTCAAACCCAATCCGGCCCCTTGAATAACTCTTACCCAAGTGCAGCTCTGCCGAAGGGGAAATCCGTATACGTCAACACATACAAGGCTCCTCCGCTACCGGCCAAGAAGCCATCCACACATCCCAAGCCGCCAGCTCCAAAGCCTAAGCCTACCCCGCCGCCACCGCCGCCACCTAAGAAACAACCAGGTCAGTAGTGTGTACGTGGACTATTCGAGGAGGCTGTATGAAGCAAAGCTTATTCGTTCCGACGTTGGTGATAGTGATTCTTGCCTCCATGAGCGGAGCAGACTGCAAGCCTCAAGTTGCCGAGAGTCGGCAAACTGAGGGTACATCAAAGAATCTTTCCAAGGGCATCGGCTGTCTAGTTGCTCAGGACTGGATTGGAGATGACCTTCGGGAGTTGAGTCTGCGAGTCGGAGGGTTGGCTAAAGTCAGATACGAAACAGGGAGCATACCAGGGATTTCCCCTGAGTCGCCAACTACTACCAACGTGTTGCTCTTGTCTCCGCATGGAACCCGAGGTTGGCTTTTGTTCTTTCGGACGCAGCCGGATGGCACGACTATAGCCATACGGAACGGATACCGTGTGAAGCGCATCGATGGTACGTGGTCGGCAAGTGAGGGGAACGGAGGCATAGCAACTTACAAAGCTATGGGAGACTTCGTTACTAGACTCGCCAAACTTCCTCCGGTCTCGGTGCGCCTGATGCCCGTTGCAGAAGGATGCCAATTATCAGAGTAATCAGCCAGGGCCGTCCTCCGGGGCGGCTTGCTTGCTTCTGGGCTTCGGTTGGCATCCGCGTCACGACCGGCAAAAGCCCGCGGTGCTTTGCATGTGAATTAGGGTTGTCCCTCGCCAAAACTCCATCCGGGCATAAAGGAGGCTTGGTTCTGAGCGGTGAGGTCTTTTTGGATGGAAACTTTGACTGTGGAGAGGGATGTTCGGTGACATCGAACTGTCAGCAGGACAGAGCCGAGTTAGCGAAGAAAGGTCGGCAGGCGCACCTCTCCCGCAGTTCATCTTCAACCTTGAGGAGAAATCTTCGCGTTAACGACTCATGCGGCCAGGTCGTAACGATGATGCAAACCGCCGAGCCTTGGCATCGCAATGACTTTGCTACTTGCACCAGAATTCGCTTCTGTCTCACGACCAGCAGGCGTTTCCTTCGCCAGCGCAAGATGCGTCCGGTCGTCGTGGTAATAATGAACGTATTCGTTCATCAGGCGTTTCAGATGCCGTTCATTGAGAACGATCACGTGGTCGAGCAGATCGCGGCAGCAATTGCCGACCCAGCGCTCGGCTACGCCGTTCTGCCACGGACTGCGAAAGCTGGTTCGCATGGGCTGGATGCCGAAATCCTTCATTGTTTCGATCACTTCCTCATTGAACTGAGTTCCGCGATCAAAGATCAGGTAGCCAGGCGCGTAGCGAGCCATGATGGGGCCATGCCGTATGGTCTGAAACGGTTCCAGAAAGCGGAAGCTCTTCACTTCATCACTTTCAGTCGCTTTCACCGTCTTCCTCTGCGCAATGCGCCGAGCGTCTTTCAAAAATCCAAATTGTGCCGGGCAGAATAAACGCGCTTTGTGTGAAGGCACGACTGGTAGGTCAGGGCTTTAGCCCTGACTGCCGCAAATACGCAAAACACTGGCGGGCTTTTGGCCCCTGAGGGAACACTCATCCCGGAAGAAGACGGAAGTTTCGACCCCCGCATAAAACTCATTCTCTCGACGAGTGCATAAGACTTTTGGCAGCAGTTGAGGATTCCTGCCGCATTGCCGGTCACTCGACCGTAACGCGCATTTAATTTCTATTTTCTTGCTCGTCCAGGCGGTCCAGAAGCGCTTGATTCGACAGCGGCACTCAGCCTGGCATTGATCGTGTCCCGTCTGTTCTTCGCTACGTAACAATCCCCTCCAGAAATTGGTCAAGTTGTCCTCGATCAGCGCCATCCAGGGGTTGGTGTTGTCCCCGGTTCTTCCGTCGAGTATTCTCAACGACAAAGCGGAGTCCCACACCGTCATTGCCCCAGCGAATCGCCTCTGCAACCACGCAGATTGACATCTGAGCGCCCGACCTCATCGGGTCGGCCTTTGTAAGTGTCATCCTGATCACGGTACCGAGGTACCACCGTTCCGCGGTGACAACATACAATCCTGCCGAACTAACATCCCGAACTGCATCCACCGTCGGAGCTCCACCCGTCCAAAAAGACGCCACCAGGTGATCCACCGATTTCCGGAGAGCCTTTCTCCGATCCAGTTCCTTTCGCCGATTCAAAAGGCTCGGATACAACCAGCGCGCCAGACGGCTTCCGAGCGGTTTAGAAATATTTGCGCGCTCTTTCGCTTGAACGCTTTCGATTGGCGCAGGCGAGATGAAATGCGAAGCTTCCTCTGACGGATTATTGAGTTGCGACTGTTCAAAATCAGGAAATAGTAGCACCTTTCCACTGGGTCGGCCTGAATCCCCATCTGCGCTGACAATGTCGAGAATGGGGCTATTGGCGCCCGCATTCCGGCCTTGGAGGCTCATGAATTCGTCAGCGGCACAGACAATGAGTAAGTCTCCATGATGTGTATTGGACGAAGAAATTACAGCCGAAGGTAGCGCCAAAACGCTCGCAGCTGGCTGGCGAGAAGGAGAAGGATGGGAGTGCGAAAACGAGCTGACTAAGTCAATAACTCGGTGGTTGGCGTCCAAATAAACAAAATCGAGCGGCAAGCTCTCGTTTGTAGACGGAAATCCCTTGAACGGCTTGATCCAAAGGCCCGAACCGGAATTTGGTGTGAGCTTCGACATCCGGTTTGCGAGGCTCGGGAAAGAGAAGTCGCCGGCGACCACATTCCAACTGAGGAACGATTTCCTCGTTTGGTTATGTGCGAAGTGTTGGCGTGGCTCCACCCACCCATGGTCCTCGGATGAATAATTCGGAGTTGGTTGTTGGCTGCTCACATCAATCATCCTTCGGCACGGGCTGAATTCCTTACCTCGCCCGTTCGGTCATGGTGCATTTCCGCCTTAGGTTCAAGCACTTATCGCTTGCCTCAAACTAGCTTCCGTCATACAGGGATACATCACCCGCGGTTCCGTCCCCTGAGTTGACTTCTAAAGACTGTGCCCCCGGATCTTCCGTAGTTCTTGTATCCGTTGCTCATAAATCCAATTAGCGCTTCCTGCACGTGCCATATGAGCACGCAACCTGCCAAACAGGTTAACCCCTGATTCGATTCGACTTTCGTTTCAATTCAGAATCAGTAACAGTTAATTCAGCTGCCATGGTCGCCCGCCGATGAGAGACAAATTTGAAAGTGCAAAGAATGATGCCCACTGTGCGACTTCAGAGAGCGCGTGGGCTTTCAAATAAGGCCGAATGAAGCTTTTTCTCATAATCGCTTTGAAACCCTGAATTCTGAGGATTATGCTCTGGAATCGGAGTTCATAAAATGATTTGAACCACTCAATACTCCTGCAACCTGATAAGGAATAGGAAAACTTCTCCCCAAACGCCGTGTCCATTCGATATCTGCATCCTCAGCTGCGGCCGACATTTTTCAATATGCACGCAGTCGCAGCCAGGCCTTTGAGATTCTCCCAAAACTGACGAATTCATCGCAGCCCTCGCAAGATGGCAACCTTCCATGAGCTAGAGTTCTTCCTCTCGCTTGAGTACAATGCCAGTGTGCTGGGAGTTTTTCTTTTCGACTCGGCAGAGAAATCTGTAAGGCGATGCAATGACGAATCAAGAGGCTTTTGCGTGGGTTCAGGAGTTTCCCGGGGCGGTGACCGTCTGCGACCGCGATGGAGTCATCCTGGCGATGAACGACAAATCGGTGCGGACTTTTGAGAGTGACGGCGGCGCCGCGCTTATTGGATCAAGCCTCTTTGGCTGCCACCCCGAGCCCGCGCTCGCTAAATTGAAGACACTGCTCGCCGCCGGGCGCCCCAACATTTATACGATCGAGAAAAAGGGCATTAAGAAGCTGATCTACCAGTCGCCTTGGTACGAAAAGGGCGTGTACGCTGGCTTCGTCGAGCTCTCGCTGGAGATTCCATTCGAGATGCAGCACTTCGTGCGCAGCGTGTGACCGGCCGTCAGCATTGCGCAGGAAGTTCTCGCCGTTCAGACTGAAACCAGGGAAAGAACTTTCTGTCCTCGCCTAGAAAGTGGGTTGAAACGATATCGTAGATCAGGAATTGAAGTAGATCCACTTCTGAACCCTTACCCCGTTCATAGAGGCTTGCCATTTGGGCGGCACGATTCGCAAGTTTGCAGTGATTGTCTTCGTGATCTCGTGACTCAGGAAACCCAACGGCCTTAAGAATCTCTGTTTCATGGTCAAGATGAGTGCTGATGTGCGAAATGAGCTTCTGAACCAGGGGGAGCAATCCGGCGCCTCCGACGCCTTCTGCCATAGCGCCAATGATTTGATTGCCCAAGCGGAACAAGTGCTCGTGTTCAGCATCGATGATTGGCTGTCCACACCGATAGGACGGCCTCCAGTGCAAAGTGATCAATCGCCCATTTGTGTTCTTCAAGCCGGCTTCATCTTTGGCGTCTTCCGCGTCTATTATGACTCTGTTTCGGCCGCTGTTCTTAGCGCTATATAGGCAGGCATCCGCTCGTGCAATCAATGATGTAAGGTCTTCCTCGCTCCTGTGACTGGCTACTCCCATGCTCGCAGTAACCTGAAGGCCGTCGTCAAATCGAAAAACTTCAAGCTCTCTCCGCAGTCGATCCGCAACCGCGTAAGCCCCGCCAAGTCCAGTTCCCGGCAAGAGAGCTACGAACTCCTCGCCTCCCCATCGACCCAATATATCCATGGAGCGCAAGCGGCCGCGAGCAATATCGCAGAATCCCCTCAGAACCCGATCGCCCGCTCCATGGCCGAAGGAATCGTTCACTGATTTGAATCGGTCCAAATCGATAATTACGAGCGAAAGCTCTTCTCCAAAACGATCGGACCTCAATATCTCTGACTGGGCTCTCTCCTCAAAACGACTTCGGCAGGTCGCGCCGGTTAAGGAGTCTGTGGAAGCCTGTTCCTCTAACCTGGCCTGCAACAGTCTGATCTCCGTAATGTCCCGGACGCTGAAGGCGAAATATACCGGCTTGCCGGTGCGGCTTCGGACCAGTCCGCGTGTAACTTCAGCAAAGAGAAATCCTCCAAGGCTGTTCAGGTAACGACCTTCGAAAACGGTCTTGAACCTGGCCCCGGTTATTTCGTATTTAAGCTCGTCTATCGCCCGCGGGCGATCTTCCGGCGCCCAAAGATCCACCAGGTTCATCTTCCTGAGTTTTTTCTCAGTGAATCCAAACAGATCGGCTAGCGCTTTGTTCGCTTCGAATATGTTCCCATTAAGATCTGCCATTCCTCTGCCTTCGTTGGCACATTCGAAGGCAAGCCGGAATCGCTCCTCGGCTTTAAAGGATGCCAGCGAGGTTCTTTTCGTATAGTTAGACTCATAAGAAGCGTCTGGCATCCTCACCTCACAAGCTTTTTTTCGAACACCTCAGGCCCTTGCTTGGCAGCGAAGTTAGCGTCAACTGAGTCCCAGTTGTGCTCTGCTCTTTGCGCTTTCGTCTCGACTATCGAATCCCGGCAGCGTTCAGATGGTCCGAGTATCTCTTATCAGTGCCGTGAATGTGGAAAGCCAGCCAGTCCTTTAGAAAATTCAAGGTCTCGACTGAAATCGAATTCTCACCGCTCTTGAATCTTGACTGCAGATCATCTACCTGCTTCACCAGCAGCCTGTGTTCTTCCTTGTGCTCAACAGCCGGATATCCCGTCCTGGCAAAAAACTCTTCTTCGCGGGAGAAATGGAATTTAGTGTAGCTGATCAAGTCATCAAGAACTTTCCCGACCACATCTTTCCCCTGCCCGCTCTTCATCCCGTCATACAGGCGGTTTAGGATATGTATCAAGTTCTTGTGGTCGTCATCGCAAGCTTGTACGCCCACGCTCAGCCTATCGGTCCAGTCAAAAAACGCCATTTTGCTGTTCCTCTCCTACTAAGCCCACCAAAATGGAGGTGGTTGGTCTTATATCGGCATCTTATGCGTTTTCGTGCAATCACAGGATTTGCAGAGGGGATTGTGATGATTCGAGAAGGTTTACCAACAGTCATCGTCGGGAGCGCCTACAGAGTGAACTGTTTGCTTGATTGAGCGCATATGATCGCAATCCTTGACTGGTAACGGATCGATTAGGGAACTTCTCGTGTGCTTGAACCGTAAAGCCCTCTCGAATTCTTAGCGCAAACCAGCGGAATCTCCTGTGGGCCCTCCCTAAAGCCTCCTCTGAAAAGCGTTCAAAATTACACAGTCAGCACCAAGCTTCGAGCGTAAGTTCACTGTATGCAGCGATTTTCGTTCCATCCATGAGATTCATACCGACGCTTTCTAATGTCTTGAACAAGGCACATATCAAATTCGGCCGGCATCTCAAGGAGCGATCGTTTCTTGCGAGCTTGCAAAGGAGCAAAGTCCGTGGGAAAACAATCAGTTAGCAACGCAACCGCAGATGGTCAAAACGGAATTCCAGTCGGAGTGGGCGCAGGCCATCTCGGGGGATCCAAGGGGGTGGTGGATTGGAATGACAATGGTGGCGAAAACCTTGCGGGGCGATTTGGCATAGACAATCGCAGCATTGCACAGCGCCGCGAGTTCATCCGCCTGGGCGAAGAGGAGCGCGAATTGCTCGCAGCTCTGGCGCCTTGGGCCGGTTCGGTGGCATCGCAAATAGCCAAAGAGTTTTACGACTGGCAATTCGACTTTGGTCCCACCCGTGAGTTTTTTGAGAAGTTTGCCCGTGCGAATAAGATGCCCCTTTCCACCCTGCGCACTCAGCTTGAAACATCGCAGGCTGGATACTTTGCCGAGGTCTTCGCCGGAGCTTCGGTCAACTGGGATGCCAGCTATTTCGAAAAGCGGCTCCATGTAGGGGCCGTACACGACCGTATCAATCTGCCTTTCAAGTGGTATGTCGGAGCCTACGCGGAGTACTACGTGCTTCTCGCCAAATTTCTTCGTCGCGAAATTCAGGACGAGGACCGCGCTCGCCGCGTCGAAGCAGCGGTTACGAAGGTCTTCAATCTCGATCTGCAGGCCATCGGTGATGCTTTCATCATGATCACGCTGCAAAACATGCTTCAGTCCATGGGCGTCGGACTGGACGATCTCGCCATCTCCGGCGACAAGTCGGAACGCATCGACAAGATCAAGCAGTTCATCAAGTCTCAATTCAGCGACTTCTCAACCGACATGGTCTATATGGCCGGCGAACACGACAAGGGGGAAATTGACGTCAAGATGGAGCCGGCGAAGTTTCGGGGTGCCTTGAAAGCAATGGCCCAGGGGGTGAACGACATGATTGCTGGCCATATTGTCGTGAATACGAAAGCGATGGCCTGCGTAGCCGAATTCGGCAACGGCAACTTCAATGCCCCGCTGGAGAAGTTCCCCGGTAAGAAGGCATCCATCAACGACACCATCGAACAGGTTCGGGAAAACTTGAGGTCTTTGATCATCGACACCGAACTGCTTGTCAAGGCGGCAAAAGATGGCAGGCTCGGCACTCGCGCAGACGCCCAAAAGCACCGCGGTGATTTCAGGAGAATCGTTGAAGGCATCAATAAGACACTGGAAACAATTGTCGATCCAATCAAGGTCATGGCCGAGAACGCACACACGTTGGCTTCCTCCTCAGAAGAACTGACGGCAACGAGTCAGCAGATGGCAGGCAACGCCGAGGAAACCGCGGTGCAGGCCAACGTCGTCTCAGCGGCCAGTGCTGAGGTGTCGAGAAATGTCTCCTCCGTGGCTGCGGCTTCCGAACAGATGCAGGCCTCGATCCGTGAAATCTCAAAGAATGCCGCCGAGTCGGCGCGCGTTTCCAGGAATGCTGTGCAAGCTGCGCAATCGACAAATGAAACCATGAAAAAGCTCGGCGACTCCAGCGCGGAGATCGGCAAAGTGGTCAAGGTCATTACGTCCATTGCGCAGCAAACCAACCTGCTGGCGCTCAACGCCACCATCGAGGCAGCGCGGGCGGGCGAAGCAGGCAAGGGCTTCGCGGTTGTCGCCAACGAAGTAAAGGAACTGGCCAAGCAGACGGCACAGGCCACTGAAGAGATCGGGCAGAAGATAGATGCCATTCAGGGAGACTCCAGGACCGCCGTTCAGGCGATCGAGGAGATTGGCAAGATCATTCGCCAGATCAACGAGATCTCCGACAGTATCGCCGCGGCCGTGGAAGAACAGACGGTTACCACCAATGAGATCGGCAATAGCGTGAGCGAGGCAGCCAGGGGGGTCGAAAGCATTGCAAACAACATCAGCGGTGTGGCCACGGCCGCAGAAGATACAACCAAGGGTGCGCACGACATGGCCAAGGCATCGCATGAGTTGAGCGAGATGGCCTCCCGGCTCCAGTCAGTCGTGTCGAGATTCACATTCTGAAGGGATCAGAGGCCGCGTGCACACTGTTACGCCCCGGCCACCTTTGCCCAGCATCCATACTGTCGGGGGAAGACCGGAGACTCGTGCCTACGCAGAACATTCCCCTCTTAGGCAAAAACACCCCGCGATCAACCGGCATTTCAGTCCTGGTTTCCCACAGTGTCTGCAGTGACGCGATTTCTACCCTCGGCCTTCGATAGATAAAGTGCATTGTCCGCAGTCCGTGTCAGGACGTCTGGTGTAACATCGGCCGACACGCGCCCACTCGCTACTCCGATACTCAACGTGATGCACGGCGCCACATCAGAAGAAGGATGGACTAAACCGGCCTCCTCCATAGCGCTCCGCAACCGCTCGGCCAAAGTCTTTCCAAGATCCGGTCCGCAGTTCGGGAGGATGACGGCGAACTCTTCGCCGCCGTACCGAGCCGGAAGTTCGCCCGGGCGCCGGAAGGTTGCTTTCAGTACCTGTGCGACCTTCTGCAAACACTCGTCACCTTGCTGGTGTCCGAAGGTGTCGTTGTAGCGTTTGAAGAAGTCCACGTCGGCAATCAAGAGCGAGATCTCGCCGTTCTTGCGGCGGGCACGGCGAACCTCGCGCTCCAGCGTTACAGTAAACTGGCGGCGATTTGCGAGCCCGGTCAACGAGTCTTCGAATGCCTGTTCGCGCAAGAGCGCATTCAGCCGCTCGAGCTCGCCTGCGTGCTCAGCGAGGCGGCGCTTCAGTTCTGCCTGTTCGTTTTCTGCATACTTGCGGCCGGTGATATCACGAACCACGACTACCATGCCGGTGGGCGATCCCTCTCGATCCCGGATGAACTCACTGTTTACTTCAATGTGGAAGGTGCTTCCGTCAATTCGCTGCCCGCAGTATTCGGCCGGGCCTGTCACTTTGCCTTCACGCTTCAGGGCAATCTGGGAAATTGCTCGCGCCCGGTCCTCCGGGACGATGAAATCGAGAACCGTACGCCCCTTGAAATCTCCTTCCCCTGCAGCCCCGAACAGCTGCATTGCAACTGGCGATACCAGCAGAATATGGCCCTCGCTGTCCGTGATCGTGATGTCGTCGGGAGAAGCGTGAATGATAGATCGATACAATTCCTCACTCGTCCGCAGCGCCTCCGCGAGAAGCTTGTACTGGGCCATCTGTCTGCCAAGCTCTTCGTTTACCTTTTCCAATTTGTCGTTGGCTGACGAAAGCTGGAGTGTCCGCTCATCTGCCAGTCTCTCCAGCGACGCGTTGCGCTCTGTCAGTTCCTTTATTGGGTAGATTTCGCCCGCGCCCACCAGGTCATAGGGAATCGAGATACTGCTATGACAGATCTTCCAACCTGCGGCTTCCTTGCGGAAGATGAGCACCAGGCGGGCTATCTGTCTTGAGAGAATCTCGTCTTTGATCGGCAGGTGAATGTTGAAAAAGCCAGTCGCGACCGCGATCGTATCTGCCAGTGACTGGATGGCCAGGTCCTTGAGCTCAATGCGGATCGGATCCTTGATTTGGGCGAAGTCCTGGCGGGTAATCGCGACCCACTCTTCCTTGTCTTTGACCAGGAAGTCCCCGCCACCGGTAAAGCCGGAAAAATCCTCGCTGAATTTCGCGGTGAGCCGATCATCGCGGGATGAATACATCCGCAAGTAGTCTTCGAATAGTTGTCGAATCGTTTGCTCGTCGGGCAGATTCTTTAGGGACGTTCCCCTATGGGCTTTCTCTGCCGCGATTGCTTGAGCTTGCGGGCGCACAGTCTGCCCTGAGGTCTTCGAATCGCCGGTGATTTGTCGCCCTTTGGCCTCCTGATCCTTCACGGTCGCCTTCTCCGCTCCAGGAACAGGCCCTTAAGAGTTGCTGTTTGATTCATTTAGGCTCTCTGCGTACTTACTTCGCCGGATAACGAGTAAAGGGATAGCACACATAAGCCCACAGGCTCTATCTGTGAGCGTACCACAGCCACAATTGGAGGGTACGCGCTTCAGCCCGTACATTAATGCCACAAAAATCCCCGGGCTTCAGCCTCTGAGAAAACACTCCTCACGGAGGGAGCCGGGGGTTTCAACCCCCGCATAATGCCAACCAAAACATCGCGGGCTTTAGCCCCGGAGGGAACCCATCCAAGCTGCCTCCAAAAACACGCAAAAACGACCAAAATTCTTCCTCGTTTACTACTTTTGGTCCGGCCATAACCCTCCATCTCCCGCTTTTCTGTCCGCCAGCAACCAGACGTTTTCGCGAATCGGACTCCATTTTGCGCATTACTCCCCCTGTAGCCGTAGCCAATCACGCCCTTTTATCGCCTCACAGGCATACAAATGCACTCCACCTGCAAAGCGACATTCGCGCCGCAGCTCGATCGCCACTCCTCCTCCCGCAGGGAGGGGATGAGAATAGCCCAAGGCAAAGCAAAGCGCAGCCCTGGGATTCGAATCGAGACACGAATCCTCGTCCCGTAGGGCCGAGACGAAACTGCCCTCCTGCTCCCCGCCGTCAATGCCTTTGCCCCAAAATTCCCACCAATATCTTCGCCCAATCTTCGCCATTCGGTTATAATCTCGCCATGGACTTTCAACTGGTGACCACATACACGCCGCGCGGAGATCAACCGCGGGCCATTGCCGAACTCATGCAGGGCCTTGCGGCGGGCGAAAAGCACCAGGTGCTGATGGGCGTCACCGGCTCCGGCAAGACCTTCACCATGGCCAAAATCATTGAGCAGTCCAACCGCCCGGCTCTGATTCTGGCGCACAATAAAACCCTCGCCGCCCAGCTCTATCACGAGTTCAAGCAGTTCTTTCCCAACAATGCCGTCGAATACTTTGTGAGTTATTACGACTACTACCAGCCGGAGGCCTACATCCCCGCCGGCGACCTATACATCGAAAAAGAAGCGACCGTTAACGAGGAGTTAGACAAGCTGCGCCTCTCTGCCACGCGCAGCTTGTTCGAGCGCCGCGACGCCATCATTGTCAGTTCGGTCAGTTGCATCTATGGACTGGGCTCTCCCGAGGCTTACTACGGAATGTTGCTGCTTCTTGAAAAAGGCCAGCACATCAGCCGCAAAGACATAACGCGGCGGCTCGTCGAAATTCTCTACGAGCGCAACGATGTGGACTTCCGGCGCGGGACTTTCAGAGTTAGGGGCGACATCATTGAAGTCTTTCCCACTTACGATGAAACGGCTTACAGAATCGAGTTATTCGGCGACGAGATCGAGTCGCTCTCGCAAATCGACCCGCTCTTCGGCACCGTCAAGCAGAAGTATGCGCGGCTGCCCATCTATCCCAAAAGCCATTATGTGATGCAGCCGGAAACCAAGGCCGGCGCTATCGATTCCATTGTTGCGGAGTTGAACGCGTGGGTGCCTGAGCTTGAAGCGCAGGGACGTATGGTTGAGGCGCAGCGCATTCATCAGCGCACACGCTATGACCTGGAGATGATCAAGTCCATGGGCTACTGCCACGGCATAGAGAACTATTCGCGCCATTTCTCAGGCCGTTTGCCGGGCGAGCCGCCGCCCACTCTGCTCGATTATTTCCCGCGCGATTTTTTGCTGTTTATCGACGAGAGCCACGCGACCATTCCCCAGGTTCACGGCATGTGGTTTGGCGACCGTAGCCGCAAGCAGAATCTTGTGGACTACGGATTTCGTCTGCCCTCGGCCGTTGACAACCGGCCGCTGAAGTTCGAGGAGTTTGAGAACCGCGTGCAGCAGGCGATTTACGTCTCTGCCACGCCGGGTCCGTATGAACTGACGAAATCAGCCGGTGTGGTGGTGGAGCAGGTGATTCGGCCCACCGGCCTGGTTGACCCGGAGGTCGAAATTCGCCCCGTCAAGGGCCAGATCGACGATCTGCTGGGCGAAATTCGCGACCGCGCAAAGCGCAACGAAAGAGTATTGGTGACCACGCTGACCAAGCGCATGGCCGAAGACCTGGCCGGCTACTACACCGAGGTGGACGTGCGCTGCCGCTATCTTCACTCCGAAATCGAAACCCTGGAAAGAGTCAAGCTGCTGGCCGGGCTGCGCCGGGGCGAGTTCGACGTGCTGATCGGCATTAATTTATTGCGCGAAGGGCTCGATCTGCCGGAGGTATCGCTGGTCGCGATTCTGGACGCCGACAAGGAGGGTTTTCTGCGCTCCGCCGGTTCGCTGATTCAGACCATGGGCCGCGCCTCGCGCCACCTCGAGGGCCGTGCGATTCTTTATGCCGACCGGATCACTGATTCGATGCGCCGGGCCATGGACGAAACCGATCGCCGCCGCAGAATTCAGCGCGCCTACAACGAAGAAAACGGCATCACCCCGCAATCGATTATCAACAAGATGGATATGGGCCTGGCCGAGATTATGAAGGCCGAATACGGCGAGGTTTCCGAGGAAGAGACGGCCGGGCTGCCAGAGTTCAACACACAGAAAGAACTCGACAGCTTTATCGCCAAGCTGGAGACCGACATGCGGGAAGCGGCAAAGAAGTTCGAATTCGAGAGAGCCGCAAAACTCCGCGACACCCTTAAGGAACTGAGAGATAAGGAGTTCTTGTTCGGGTAGGGAACTGGAGCGTTCAAGTCTTTTTTCGCCTTCGAGCACGACCAATCGAGCGCGCCGATTCGGAAGTACATCCAAAGTGTGAGCCAAATCACATATAAAGCGACTATGATGGATTGAGAATAGCTGTGTCGGGAGGCTGCTGAGGCATCCGGCCTGCGTGCAAGAATAATTTTGGAGTCTTAATGGCAGCCTTTGGCAGTTTTGCTCTTCTCATAGCGTTGGCGCTGGCCGCTTACAATTTGCTCGCTGGAGCGTTGGCGCTACGCTTGTTGGCTACCGGGCAGCCGGCCCGCATCTCGCCCGAACGGTTGGCTGATACGGCGCGCCGTGCGGGAATCGCTGGGTTCTTCGCCATTTCGGCGGCGGCATTTGCCCTGATCTGGTCGGTCTTTACCAACGACTTTTCCATCACTTACATCATGGAGCACTCCAACCGCGCCCTCCCTGCGGCCTACAAATTTTCCGCGCTGTGGAGCGGCCAGGAAGGCTCGCTGGTGTTGTGGGCGTGGCTGCTTGCGGCCTACGGTTTCGTTCTGCGCCTGACACATAAAACAGATGTCAAGCTATATGCCTACGCGGGAGCCATTTTAGCCGGAATTCAGTTCTTTTTTCTATTAGTGCTGAATTTTGCGGCTCCCCCCTTCGCTCTCCTAAAAGGAGCCATTCCCGACGACGGCAACGGGTTGAACCCGTTGCTCCAGTATCCGGAGATGGTGATTCACCCGCCGATGCTTTATCTGGGTTATGTGGGCTTTTCGGTTCCATTTGCCTTTGCGCTGGGCGCGTTGATGATGCGCTATCCCGGCGAGAAATGGATCAAGATTACCCGCGCCTGGACGATGGTGACGTGGCTGTTTTTGACCTGCGGCGTCTTTTTGGGAATGCACTGGGCTTACGCTGTGCTGGGCTGGGGTGGCTACTGGGGCTGGGATCCGGTGGAGAACGCGAGCCTGATGCCATGGCTGACAGGAACTGCCTTTCTTCACTCCGTGATGATGCAGGAGAAGAAGGGCATGATGAAGAGCTGGAATGTGTGGCTGATCTTCATCACCTTCCTGCTGACCATGCTGGGCACGATGCTGACGCGCGGAGGGCTGGTGAGCTCGGTTCATGCCTTTGCCGAGTCGCCCATCGGTTACTGGTTCATGGTCTTCATGGTCATCGTGCTGGCGGTGTGCATCTTCACCTACATTCTGCAGCGCAACCACTTGAAGAACGAGCATCGCGTGGAGTCGCTGGTGAGCCGCGAATCGAGTTTCCTCTTCAATAATCTGGTTTTGTTGGCAGCCTGCTTTGTGATTGTGTGGGGAACGCTTTACCCCATCTTGAGCGAATATATCGAAGGGGCTAAGGTGACGGTCGACGCTGTGTGGTACAACCGCGTGGCCGTGCCCATCGGGCTGTTTCTGCTGTTTTTGGCGGGCGTAGGGCCGCTGCTGCCTTGGCGCTCTACTTCGTTCAAGAGCATTCGCCGCAATTTCGTGCTTCCTGTGACAGCACTTTGGGTCACAGTGGTTGTCTGTCTGCTTGCAGGCGTGCGGCCCTGGCATGACGGCGCGCTTGATCAGGGACATTTCTACGCTCTGGTGGCCTTTGCGCTGGCCGCGGGCGTAATCACTGCTGTGTCGTCTGAGTTTTTTCGCGGAGCAGGAGTCATCGCCAGGCAAAGCGGGCGAAATTATTTTGCTTCCGTCGTGATGCTGATCCGTCGCAACCCACGCCGTTATGGCGGTTACTTTGTGCATATCGGTGTGGTGATCGTGGTCATTGGCTTGGCAGGTTCGGCCTTCAACCGTAACGTGGAAAATGAAATGGCTCTCCACGACAAGATTCTTATTGGCCCCTATACGCTGGAAAATGTTGGCGCCACTCAAGATTCAAACGACAACTACAGCACGGAATACGCCCAACTGGATGTGTTCAAGGGCGGAGTCAAGCGGTTCCAGATGACGCCGGAGAGGCGGGTTTACCTGGCCAGCGGTCAGCCGCAGACCATGGTGGCTATCCACTCGGTTCCCGCCTGGGATTTGTATGTGGTCTACGAGGGCACGAATCCAGATACTGGCCAGCCGATCATCAAGGCATTCTTGAATCCGCTGGTGAGTTGGCTCTGGGCCGGGGTGCTGCTGATGATCCTCGGTACGCTGGTGGCGTTGACGCCCGGCCAGAAGCCCGGTGCGCAACGGGGAGGCCAACCATGAGCGGCTTTGTTTTCGGTGCTTCCGGTGCTACAGCTCTTTTGATTCTTTGGATCGACTGGTCGCGGGCGAGTGGACTGGCTATGGCAGCGGTCAAGGGATTCGATCCGCTGGCCTGGGTTGCGCCACTTGCAGTTCTCGGCGCTGCGCTGCTGGGCACAATTCTGCTGGTTCGGCGGTGGTCTTGCAGCAAGACGCAGACTGGGACCGAGGTTTCCGATCCGGCCTTGAATGCGCTCAAGGAAAAGATTCGCCGGGAAACCGAGTCCGGCAATGACGGAGGTTTTTGAGCCATGACGGAAACTCAGGGATTTGTTGCCGGGTTGCTGCTGCTGATTGCGGGTTTTGTTTACACCTTCTGGCCGGAGAATTCCTTTGCCAGCCAACCCCAGAAGACGCGGCTGGACTATCTACTGGAGCGCAAGGATCAACTTTACGAAAATCTGCGCGATCTGAACTTCGAATTCAAGGCTGGCAAGTATCCTGAAGAAGACTTCAAGGCCCAGCGCGAGCAACTCGAGAACGAAACGGCGCGGCTGCTGGCCGAGATTGAACATTTGCAGCGCGCTTGAGACGAAACCCAGCGCATATCAAGAGGATTTTTTCGAAAATGAAATTGACCAAGATTGTTTTTCGCACCGTTGCCCTGAGCCTTTTGTTGACGGGTGCCGTGGCAGTGGCTCAAATTACCGGAACGGTGACCGACAAGACCACCGGCAAGCCCGCCGTGGGCGATACCGTGGTGCTGGTTGACGTGCAGACAGGCATGGGCGAGGTGGCCAAAACCACCACTGACTCCGGCGGACACTACAAGCTGACCAAGCCTGGCCGCAGCAATTACCTGGTGCGGACCATTCACCAGGGCGCACCCTATTTCATCGGCGCGCCGGAGGGCAATGCGCCTGGCGACATTTCCGTGTATGACGTGACCGCCAAGGTCCCCGGGGTTTTCGTCGAGGCTGATGTGTTGGAATTCGAAGCCGCCAATGGGCAATTACAGGTGACCGAGCGGTACTTCGTTCACAACCCTAGCCAACCGCCGACCACGCAATGGAGCAAGCAGTCGTTTCAGATTGTGCTGCCGCAAGAGGCGGTGGTAGAGGGTGCGGGCGCGCAACGGCCGGGCGGGCTGCCAACCTCAATCAATCTGGACGCCGACGGCCCCAAAGGCCACTACGCCTTCAACTTTCCTATTCAGCCCGATGACGGCGATAAGAGCACGCTTTTCGAGATCAGCTATCACGTGCCATATAGCGGCGGCACATTCACTTTCAAGCCGCAGGTGCTGCTGCCAACACAAAGCATTGGCGTGCTGTTGCCCAAGAGCATGACCTTCTCGTCAAAAACGGGGCTGACCTTCAAGTCCGTTCCTCAGGACCCGACCATTCAGACTTTTGTGGCCAAGAACGCAGTCCCTGGCAAACAGGTTGAATTTACCATATCGGGCACGGGGTCGATTCCCCGCGAAGAGCAGGGCGCGCAGGGTGGCCAGCCGGGCGCGACGCAGGAAGCAGGCGCTCCGGGCTCGGGGCCCGGCGGCGGACTGGGCGCTCCCATCGCCACGCCAGACCCGTTGACGAAGTACAAGTGGTACATCGTGACGCTCGTGATTCTCCTGATGGCAGCCGCGGCGGCATTCCTGTTACGCAAGCCGGCGCATGTTCCAGGCTTCGAAGGCGGAACGCCCCAGCCCTTTGCGCCGCCACCGGCGGACAAGACCGCGGCCCTGCTGAATGCGCTCAAGGATGAGCTTTTCGCAGTGGAAAGCGAGAAGATTGCCGGCTCGCTTCCGCCAGCCGAGTATGCAGAGGTGAAAGCGGCACTGGAGACGGTGTTGCGGCGAGCGCTGAAGAGGAAATAGTCAAGGACTGGGGATTTCGGGGAATCGCATCCACCGCAAGTGTGGAGGAAAGGTCAATTCCTGCAGACGCTCCAGACCGAGCCCCGCCGATCAGCGACAAGAAGGTGTCGACGCAAGGCGGGATGAAAACCGACGAATAAATGCCCGTCTGGCGGAATGCGCCGGACGGGCATTGTAATGATAGTGAACCGGTTTGTTCTTCTAGCGCCAGTACTTGCCCTTAGAACTTGTAAACCAGGCCGAAGGAGGCGCGAGAACTGCGGCGCTCATGCGGCGAGCAATTAGATGTCGTCGTGCAGGTTCCGGGCGGAGGAGGCGGAATCGGAGGAGGCGGATTGGCAGCGTATATCGGCGCGACAAACGACGAGGCGATATCGTCACCCGAGGCGCGCAGGGTAAAGCGCGTGCTCAGCTTGTAGTCGATGCCGCCGCCGACCCCGCCTGCAAAGGAAATGTTCGGGTAGGCATTGACGCCTCCAACGTGTTCCCCGCCCAGCAGCACGTGGACAAACGCGTCATAGTGCCTGAAGAGATTAGCGTGCAGCACGGGTCCCAAGAGGACCGCATCCAACGAGGGGGTTAATGTGCTGTTTTGTATGGCAGGCGTTGATATCGGGTATCTGTAAAAAGCTCCGTCGGCAGTGATGCCGAAAAACCTTCCCCAATCGCGGGTCACAGAGACGTTCGGGCCTTGCAGTCCGAAGCGCGACTGGTTCACTTGGTTGAGGCTGGTATAGCCGTAACCAGCGAAAACCTCGTACTTCTGCGTAGGCGCAGCCTTCTCAGCGGGCTGCGCTCCACGATCGTGGATAAGCTGGCTTGTGGCCGCTAGGGGCATGAACGTGGCCGAAACCATGGCCAGAATCGAAAGCAATAACTTCCTATTCAATTTGGGACTCTCCTCAGTGCATGGCTGTGTCTATTCTGGCGCTCCAGGCTAAAGCCCGCTGAGCAGCCTCCGTAACCCCTGTTTGGCTACCCTCATAGACTATCCTCTCCTAGACTATCCTCTCGGACCCTGTTCCATGAAGCCCTGGCCGGGGATTTACAGGAAAGGGGCGCAAAATGGCCGCGAATTGGACCCCAAGGCGAGGATCGTTCTACGATGGACGCTGCAATTGAACGACACCCAAGGCACACATTCAAGCTAGCGTCAGGCCCCGCATTGGAAAGATACAGAATGATTTCGGCAGAGCAGATCGTCAACCTGCAGGATCGAGAGACCCTCGCGCTGCACCAGACAGGGGCAGAAGGCGCGCAAGCGCAGACGGAGTCGGGGTCGGATTGGCTTGCGGCTGTCCGTCGCCAGCATCAAGCCAACTTCGAACTGTGGCACATTGAGGACGAGGCTCGCGCTCCCGGCGCAACTGATGCCGAACTGGCTGGGGTGAAACGGCGCGTGGACCGCACCAACCAGCGCCGCAACGATCTGGCCGAACAACTGGATCGCGCCTTGCTTGCCTGGCTGGAACCCAGAGGACTGCCCAGCGGGACGGCAGAGTTGAACTCTGAATCGCCGGGACTGATGATTGACCGGCTTTCGATTCTGGCGCTCAAGATCTATCACACGCGCGAAGAGGCCGAACGCGCGAACGCGCCTCAGGGGCACGCCGCACGCAATCTGGAGCGGCTAGCTATTCTCGAGGAACAGCGAGCAGACCTGGCCGGTTGCCTGGACGCATTGTGGCGCGAAACCTTGGCGGGGACGCGGCGTTTCAAGCTATATCGGCAGCTGAAAATGTACAACGACCCGGCTCTGAATCCTGCCATTTACCGGCAACACGCCGGGTAGGAACTTCCGGCGAATGAGAGGTGCCGGGACGCACGCCTTGACGGAAGGCGGTGTTGTGCGTATAAACAGTGGCTAAGTAGCACAACTCCCCAGGCGCGGTTTTCTGCGAGCGGCGGTCCGCTTCAAGTGCGCCTGAAGGCATGTAGACTCCTGGCAATCTCATGATGCAAGAGGTCCGATCCTTGGCGCACGACCCAAAAAAGAAATCTGTACAGTCTGGCAATCCCGGCGGCCATCCCAATGCGGGCACGGGGCCGGCCTACCAGCACTATCAGGCTGCTGTGCAACTGGTGCAGCAAGGCAGATTCGATAAGGCGCTTGGCGCTTTTGAGAAGCTTGTTCCCGTCGCGCCTCCTGAGCTGCTGGAGCGATGCAAGATGTACGTGAGCACCTGTCAGCGGCAAATGGAAAGGCACAGCCTGACTTTTCTGACGCCTGAGGAGAACTACGATTACGCCATCTCGCAGTTGAACACCGGCTATTACGAGGAAGCGCGCGAACAGTTCAACCGTATCCTCGATGCTCATCCCGAGGCTGATTACGCCCTTTATGGACTGGCGCTGCTGGACGCCATCACTGGGCGCACACAGGACTGCCTCAGTAACCTGGGCCAGGCCATCGAGTTGAACCCCAGGAACCGGCTCCAAGCCCGTGCGGACAATGACTTTCAGAGCATGGCGGATGATCCGCGATTCACAGAACTGCTCTATCCTGAGGTACCATAGAAGGCAAGTGACTCCCCCGACCACTCCGATATTGAGTTCTGAAGCATTTCCGCAAGCGATAGCGCCGGGCGCGGTGTCAGGAGGACTGCGCGTGGTGGCCATCGGCGGCGGCACCGGCCTCTCGATTCTGCTGCGAGGGCTGCGACGCCATGTAGCCTCTTCCAGCCAAACTATTCCGGACGCGGGCCTTATAGCCGATTTGGCCGCCGTGGTCACCGTGACCGACGACGGGGGTTCCAGTGGCCGTCTGCGCAGGGAATTCAATATGTTGCCCCCCGGAGACCTGCGCAACTGCATGGTCGCCCTCAGCGAAGAGGAAGACGTGCTGGCCCGGCTATTCGCTCACCGCTTTCGTGCCGGAGACGCGCTGGAAGGACATAACTTCGGCAATCTTTTTGTGGCCGCGCTCACTGAGATTACCGGCGACTTCGGCCACGCTATCCAACTGGCCTCGAAGATTCTGGCCACGCGGGGGCGGATTTACCCCGTGACTACGGCCAACGCTACGCTGGTGGCTCGCATGGACGACGGCTCGCTGGTGCGCGGCGAGACCAATATCACCGCCAGCCGCAAGCGCATTGCGGAACTGATGCTTGACCCGCCAGATGCTGCCCCGTTACCGGAGACGCTGGAGGCAATCGAACGCGCCGACTTGATTACCGTGGGGCCTGGGTCGCTGTACACCTCGCTCATTACAAATCTTTTGGTGCAGGGCATGCCCACAGCGCTCGCCCAGGCGCGGGGCGTGCGCGTCTACATCTGCAATCTGATGACCCAGGCCAACGAGAGCCTGGGGTTGACCGCCTCCCAGCACATTGAACGGATTTATGAGCACACTCGCGCGCCCATTTTCGACTATGCGCTGGTGAACACTGGAGTCTTTTCTCCAGAGACGGTGGCTCGTTATGCGGCTGAGGGAGCGTCACCCATTGAGGCCGACATCGGACGAATCGAGGCGCTAGGCGTGCATTGCATTGCCGGCGACTTCGCAAGCGAAGAGAGCGTGGTTCGCCATGCCGCGGGCCGCGTCACCGGCGCCCTGCTGGCGCTGGGCGGCACCGCTCTTGCCGGTCGGGCGTGAGTTTTATCTTCCCTGTCGATTGCGTGCTGCGATAAAGTGAAGACGCGCGGCCCCGAGCTTGCGCTATTCCCCAGGAGGATCTCATGCACAAGAGTCGAGTTTGGATCGTTGTGGGCTGTTGCCTGCTCGCGGTTGCGATCGCTGCGTTGGCGCAGTCAATCAGAAAGCCGGGCCTTTGGGAGATGACTAGCAACATGACCTGGCAGCAGTCGCCCATGCCTCCGGGCATGACCATGCCGCCGGGCGCTAACTCGCCCTTTGGCGGTGGCCCGCGGACTACTCAAGTCTGTCTTACCCAGGCCATGATCGACAAGTATGGCGCTCCGATGCCGCAGAGCCACAACGGCGAATGCCAGATCTCCAACGTGGTGCTAAAGGCCACCAGCATGACGGCTGACTGGATCTGTACCGGCAGGATGGCGGGCAAGGGAACTCTGGAATCATCGTGGTCCGATCCCAATCGCGCCATCGGCAAAGTGCATTTCATCGGTACCATGCAGATGGGGCCGAACTCCAGAACAATCGAGTACACAATCAATTCCTCGTCCGTCTACAAGGGTCCAGACTGCGGCAGCGTACAGCCCCTGCCGAGCAACTAACGCGGAAGCAAGACCTTAGCAGGTCCAGCTGATCAAAGGATATTTGCGCTCCTGACGCTTGAATCGTACATTCCTGTATAATTCCGGCGAAAGCAAGGAGCAATTATTGTCATGTACAGAAGCAGACCGAGCCGGATGAGGATTATTTTGTCTGAGATTTCCATGTTGATTTTAGCCAGCGCATGCGCACTCACCCCCGGTGCCGCGCAAGCACAGGCAGCCAGTGCGGCCTTTGGCCCCGGCAACCCGTTCTACGCGCCCAGCACATTGCCGTTTCATGCGCCGCCCTTCGACAAGATCAACGATTCCGACTATCAGCCGGCGATTGAGGCAGGCATTGCGCAGAAAATTGAGGAGACGCGCGCCATTGCTGACAATCTCGCAGCGCCGACGTTTGAAAACACCTTTGTAGCGATGGAAAAGAGCGGTCGATTGATTGACCGCGTGATGGGTGTCTTCAACGAAGTTACCGGCGCAAACATAAATCCTGTGTTGCAAGCGGTGCAGGATGCGGAAGCGCCGAAGTTAGCCGTTATGCAGGATGCGATTTACCTGAATGCAAAACTGTTTCAGCGCGTCTCGAAAATCTACGAAGAGCGCCATTCGTTGCATCTCGATACTGAATCGTTGCGCCTGGTGGAATACAGGTATCAGGAATTTGTCTTGGCCGGAGCGCTGCTTTCCGATACGGACAAGGCCGCACTGAAGAAGCTGAATGAGGAGGAGGCGAATCTTTCTACCGCGTACACTTCGAAACTACTGGCCGCCACCAAGGATGCGGCGTTTGTGACTAAAGACAAGCAGGCGCTGGCGGGCTTGAGCGACGCGCAAGTGGCTGCCGCCGCGCAAGCCGCAGTGGATCGCAAAATAGATGGCTGGGTGCTTCCTCTGCAGAACACGACGCAGCAGCCGGAACTGCAGTTGCTCAGCAATCGCGCCACTCGACAAGCGCTCTTCGAAGACTCGTGGAATCGCGCGGAGCGCGGCGGTACGAACGACACGCGCGACATCATCGCCCGTTTGGCGCAACTGCGCGCGCAGAAGGCCAAACTGCTGGGCTACCCCAACCACGCGGACTGGAAGCTGGCAGACCAGATGGTCCGCACGCCGGAAGCAGCTCTCAAGTTCATGGACGCGCTGGTGCCTGCGGCAACGTCCAAAGCTCAGGGCGAAGCGAAGGACATTCAGGCGCTTATCGATGCGCAGCATGGCGGATTCTCCCTCGCGCCTTGGGACTGGAACTTCTATTCCGAGCAGGTGCGCAAAGCAAAATATGATTTGGATGAAGCGCAGACGCGCCCCTATTTCGAGCTGAACAATGTGCTTCACAACGGCGTTTTCTTCGCCGCGCACGAGCTTTACGGGATTACATTCAAGCAGCGCACCGACATTCCGGTCTACAACCCTGACGTGCAGGTTTACGAGGTCTCTGACGCTGACGGCAAACCGCTGGCCTTGTGGTATTGCGACTATTTCAAGCGCGACAACAAAAACGGCGGGGCATGGATGGACGAATTTGTCGGCCAATCCAAGCTGCTGGGCACGCTGCCGGTGGTTTACAACGTGGCCAACTTCGCGAAGCCCGCCGCGGGCGAGCCGGCGCTGATCAGCTTTGATGATGTAACCACGATGTTCCACGAGTTTGGCCACGGCCTGCACGGCATGTTCGCCAACACCACCTATCCCACTCTTTCCGGAACCAACGTGCCCCGCGATTTTGTCGAGTTCCCCTCGCAATTCAATGAGCATTGGGCGAGCTATCCGGCGGTCTTCGAGCACTATGCGAAGCATTACAAAACCGGCGCGCCGATGCCCGCGGAACTGGCCGCGAAGATCAGAAAAGCAGCCACCTTCAACCAGGGATATATGCTCACCGAGATTCTGGCCGCTGCGGAGCTGGATATGCAATGGCACACCATCGAGCCGGATGCGCCGCTTCAGAATCCCGATGCCTTTGAAACCTCTGCGCTCGCGAAGACTCACCTGTTGCTCAGCACAGTGCCGCCACGCTACCGCTCCAGCTATTTTTTGCACATCTGGGGCAATGACTATGACGCCGGCTACTACGCTTACCTTTGGTGTGAGATGCTGGACGACGATGCCTTCCAGTGGTTTGAAGATCACGGCGGGCTGACGCGGGCCAATGGCGATCGTTTCCGCCAGATGGTGCTCTCGCGCGGCAACACCGAAGACCTCGCAAAAATGTATGCGGCGTGGATTGGCGCGGAGCCTGAGATTGGTCCCATGCTCAAGGCGCGCGGCCTGGAGCCGGCGACAAAATTGAAATGACGGACGCGGCATTTGTGCGCCGAATCCGCTGGATTTCCCATCTGTTCCATTTTGTTTCGTGGAATGGATGGGAAACCAGCAGAATGAATATGCTTATATAGTATCTTTTGTGCTACCATCCATATGTGATCGAGATTCGCCAGTACGTTGACCGTCAAGGGCGCAATCCTTTTGAGCGATGGTTTGACAAACTGGATGATGTAACCGAAGCCAGGATTACCGTTGCACTTGATCGATTGGAACGTGGCAATGTTGCGGCAGCGAAGAGCGTAGGCGCGGGCGTTCAGGAATTGCGTCTGGATTTCGGTTCCGGATACCGCATTTATTTCGGTTGGGATGGAACGCAGCTTGTGATCTTGTTGGGCGGAGGGACTAAGCGGCGGCAGCAAGCTGACATCGCTGCGGCTCACATTCTCTGGCAGGAATACAAAGCACGGAAACGGGAGGGATGATGGCGCTCACAAAAAGTTTTAACGATACGATCAAGAGCCGGATTCAGCAGAGCGAGGGATTTCGCCGGGCACTGTTGCGGGAAGCCGTCGGCTGCATGATCGCCGGCGATGTCGAAACGGGAAAATCCTTGCTTCGTAAGTACATCAACGGCACGATTGGCTTTGTAAAGCTCGGGGCCGATCTTGGACGCTCTCCCAAGGTGCTGATGCGCATGTTCAGCACGACAGGGAATCCGCAGGCAAAGAACTTATTCGAGATCGTGGCTTATCTGCAAAAGATCGAGGGAACGGTGCTGGAGGTAGTGGATCGGGTTGCCGCGTAGAGGTTAGTTTATCGGTCTGAGTCTGGGCGTATACTCCGCATATCATGAAAGATGACTCAGCGTTAACGGCGGCCAAGGCAGTTCTGTGTGGCCATCTTGTCGTCACATTGCCAATACTGGTGATTATCGGGGTGGTCACCGCGATTGTTTCTTTTCTGATTGGGCCGTCTTCAGGACATGAAGGCGAGTTTGCAGTGCGATTGCTACATACAGAACGTATTCCCATTGGCGGTTTCACAGGAGCGATCGTGGCTTGGTTATGGTGGTCCTTAAGTGTTCCGCTTTGGAGAGAGTGGGCCAGAGTTCATGGTGCAGACGAAGAACAAACGCAGCAACTTGCAGTAGGGACCCTTCTCATCTGGCCGAAGGGATGGTTCTTTGAAAAGACTGAGTTTCCCGTCCGAAAAAGCACCCGATAATCTAAGAAGAAACGCGTCGTGAGGCCGCCAATTATCATCCCTTCACTGTCCGCTTCAACTGGCCACAAGCGGCGTAGATGTCGCGCCCGCGTGGCTTGCGCACGAAGGTGGGAATCTTCGCGTCGGCCAGGGCGTGTCGGAAGGCTTCCACCGCTTCTGGCTTTGGCGTCGTGTAACGGATGCCGGGGCCGGGGTTCCAGGCGATCAGGTTCACCTTGGCGGGCAAGCCGGTGCGGCGGATGAGACGCGCCACTTCGCAGGCGTCTTCAGGCCGGTCAGTGACCCCGCCCAGCAGGACATATTCAAACGTAATGCGTTCGCGCGGGCGTAGTTTGACCTTGCGCACGGCATCCACAACCGTCTGGATGGGCCACTTGCGGTTAATGGGCATAATCTCGGAGCGAATCGCATCGCCGGGCGCGTTAAGGCTGATGGCCAGCTTGGGACGAAACTCGGTCGGCTCGGCGGCAAAGCGTTCGATGCCGGGAACGATGCCGGAAGTCGAAACCGTCATGCGCTGCGGGCTCTGGCCGACCTCGCGGACGAGCAGGCGCACTGCCGCCATGAAGTTGTCGTAGTTCAGGAACGGTTCGCCCATGCCCATAAAGACCAGATTCACGCGGTCGCGGCCCACCTCGATGCCGTGCCGCTCAAAGACCGCTAGCACTTGTCCGGCGATCTCGCCCGCGCTCAAATTGCGCTGGAAACCCAGCTTGGCTGTGAGGCAAAACTGGCAGTTGACCGCGCAGCCCACCTGGCTGGAGATGCAGATGGTGGCTCGATGCCTGCGGTGGGACCCGTCGCCTTCGGCATTCGAGATTGATTCCGAGCTCTCAGAATCGCGCTCTGGGATGCCAATGGCTTCTTGACTTTCCGCATCGCTGCCGTCGCCGGATTCGCCGTCGTCGCCCTCAGGCATCCAGACGGTTTCCACCGTTTCAGCCGCCCCAGCAGCACCGTCCCGGCTCCGGCCCTCGACCAGATAGCGTTCCGTAGCGTCAGTGGACTGAAAGACCTGGACAATCTTTGGCCGACCCACTACCCAGCCTTCTGCGGCGAGCCGTTGGCGCAGCGGCTTGGGTAATGTGGTGATTTCACTTAATTCTGTAATTCGTTGACGATAAATGGCTTCCGCTAGCTGTGCGCCACGCCAGGCGGGCTCTCCGGCTTCCACCATGCAAGCTGCCAGCGCCTCCGCTTCGAGGCCGAAAAGCCCCCGGACCCGCGCAATCGCCCGGCTTGAGTCCGCTGAACCAAAGTCGCCCAAGCGCACGAGTTGGCTGATATCTTCGCTCATCGCTAGGGTCAGAATAGAGCATTTCTCCTTTGGCGGTATTTATCCACAAAAGGCCGTCTCCTGCCTCCCAAGCCCGCATTGACCTACAATCGAAAGTAGAGGGACGATGACCAACGAGCGCAATCTTCGCCGCACCGAGTTGCCGAACGGCCTGATCGTTCTGACTGAGCGCATGGAGTACATGCGTTCGGTGGCCATGGGCGTGTGGATCAAATCCGGCTCCCGCTGTGAGCCGGCGGAGGCCAACGGCATCTCCCATTTTGTGGAGCACATGCTTTTCAAGGGCACACATTCTCGCTCCGCACAGCACATTGCCCGCGAGATGGATTCGATTGGCGGAAACCTGGACGCGTTCACCGGCAAGGAAACCATCTGCTTCAACGTCAAGTCGCTGGCCGAACACGTGCCCATTGCGCTGGACGTACTCGCTGACCTTGTGCTCAACCCGGTCTTTGCCGCGCCGGAGATCGAGCGCGAGCGCGGCGTGATTTTGGAAGAGATCAAGATAGACGAGGACAACCCGGACCTGCTGGTTCACGAGCTGTTTATGCAGTCCTTCTGGAAGGATCATCCGCTGGGCTGGCCGATTCTGGGCACATCAAAAACAGTGAGCAAGCTGGGCCAGCAAAGCCTCTTCGACTACCACAGCGACCGGTTCCACGGCGGAAACATGATCTTCACCGCTGCCGGGAACCTGGACCACGACCGCTTCGCAGAAGAAGTGGCACAGAAATTCTCCACGTTGGCAGCCGGCGCCACGCTCCACGAGCTGCCTGCGCCTGCAGCCGCAGCGCGCATCGTGCTGCGCAATAAGAAATCCCTGGAGCAGGTACAGATCTGCCTGGGAGTTCCGGCGCCGCCCATCACCGACGAAAACCGCTACGTTACGCTGATTTTAAATACGGTATTGGGCGGCGGCATGAGTTCGCGCCTCTTCCAGACCATCCGCGAGGAGCGGGGCATGGCTTACTCCATCTACTCCGATCTGAGCCCCTACCGCGATACTGGTACCCTTTGCGTCTTTGCCGGCACCTCGGTGGGCAAGGGCCTGGAGGTGGTAGACCTGATTCTGGACGAGTTCCGCAAGCTGAAGCAAGAGCTGCTGAGCGAGGAAGAGCTGACCCGTGCCAAGGACCAAGTGAAGGGCAATATCCTGCTTGGGCTGGAGAGCTCAAACGCGCGCATGGCGAATCTGGCGCGCCAGGAAATGTACTTCCACGAGTTCATCAGCGTTGAGGATATTATTGCCCGCCTCGGCGAGGTGAACGCGGCTCAGGTGCAGGCAATGGCGCAGCGCCTCTTCGATCCCGCACGCATCGCAGTGACCTTGTTGGGACGCCTGGATGGTGTCAAGCTGAGGCGGGCGAAGCTGATGTGTTGAGAGCAGGGAACAGGTGCGGCAGCGATCGGCCTTTGACAGCCTCTGCAATGTCCAGGCGGGAACTCCACATTCACGGCGAAAATCACGTGCCTGACGCGTTTTACTACTCCCTATTCCCTAATCCCTTTTCCCTGTTCTTGAGCGTGTCATTTCCCTTTAGCGTCCATACGTTGTAGGATTTTCTCGAATGGGCCGGAGTCTTTCGGCTGCTTCCAAAGGAATTGGAATCCCATGAATCGCAAGAATTCGAACTGTCGCGCTCGCCTAGCTTTGCGGTCCAACGGCTTTACATTGATGGAATTGCTGATCGTTATGGCGATTATTACGGTCCTCATGCTGATCGGCCTTCCTTCCTACCGCAGCGTCATAAAACACACCCACGAGCTTTCCGCGAAGAAATCGTTGCAATCTATTTATCAAGCGGAGACGATGTACTCCTCGAACTACCAGAGCAAGGGATTTGCCTGCAACCTTCAATTTCTGGGTGGCGATCCTGGCAAGCCACCCTCAGCCACAGCCTCCGAAATGCTGCCCGAGGAACTGGCCAAGGGCTACAAGGACGGCTACATCTTTACCATCACCAACTGCGTGAAGAATGCGCAGAGCGGCTCGGATCGAGTGGATGGATTTACGGTGACAGCAGTGCCAGAGGTGGTGGGCAAGACCGGGGATCTGGGCTTTTGCAGCGATGAAGGCGGCGTACTGAAGCAGGATCCAGCGGGTGGCGTGAACTGCGCCGAACCGGTCCAATGAGCGCGGGCAAATTCATGATGTGCGGCGGCTTATTAGTGGCCGCCACGCTGCTTTCGACAATCCTCAGCGCTCAGCAGCGCCCGCTCTCTGCGCACGATCTGGCGCAGAAGGTCGATAGCCATTACAACCAGTTGCATTCGCTCAAGGCCGGCTTCACTGAGAGCTACGAGGGCATGGGTATTCGGCGCACCGAAAGCGGCACGCTGCTGCTCTTGAAGCCAGGCCGCATGAAGTGGGAGTACAGCGAGCCTGCCGGCAAGCTTTTTCTGCTCGATGGCCAGTACGCCTGGTTCTACTCGCGCGGCGACTCTCAGGTTCAGCGCATCTCCGCCAAGGAATTGGATGACCTGCGCTCACCACTGCGTTTTTTGTTGGGCCACACCCAACTGGAAAGGGAATTGAGCAACCTGACGATGACGCCTGCCGCGGGCGGCCGGTTCGCGCTCACCGGGCAGCCCAAAGGACAGGAAAAGCGAGTGGCGCGGTTGGCTCTCACAGTGACTGCGGATGGAACAATTACCGGCATCGAGATAGAAGAGCCTGACGGCGCGCTGACCCGCTTCACATTCACCGGCGAACAGCCCAATGCGCCGGTCCCTGCGGAAGCCTTCCGCTTTAAGGCGCCTGCCGGAGTGCCGGTGGTGGACGCATTGCCGCCGGTTTAATGCCCGTAGGTATAGAAGCCGCGACCTGATTTGCGTCCCAGCCAGCCTGCATCCACCATGCGCACCAGCAGGGGGCAAGGGCGGTATTTCGGGTCGCCGAAGCCTTCCTGCAGCACGCGCAGAATGTCCACGCAGACATCGAGGCCGATGAAGTCGGCCAGGGTGAGCGGACCCATGGGATGCGCCATGCCCAGCTTGAAGACCTGATCGACGGCCTCCGGCGTGGCCACGCCCTCCATCACAGCAAAGGCCGCTTCGTTGATCAGCGGCATCAGCACACGGTTGGAGACGAAGCCGGGCGCGTCGTTGACCTCAATCGGCGTCTTGCCCAGTTTGACGGCCAAGGCGTGAACTGTGGCGAATGTCTCTTTACTCGTGGCCATGCCACGGACTACTTCGACCAGCGTCATCACCGGCACGGGGTTAAAAAAGTGCATTCCGATCACCTGCTTTGGCCGGTGAGTCTGGGCAGCCAGTTTAGTGATCGAGATCGACGAAGTGTTTGTCGCCAGGATAGCTGTCTCCGGCAGGATGCGGTCGAGTGAGCGGAAGATATCCGTTTTCACTTCGAAGCGCTCTGATGCGGCCTCAACGGCAATGTCGGCGCCGGCGAGCGTCCCGCGGTCCAGAGTGGGTTGGATGCGGGCAAGAGTGGGTTCGATTTGGGCTTCGGGCAGCTTGCCCTTGGCAGCTTCGCGGCCCAGGTTGGTGCGAATCTGCGTTATGGCCCGGCTCAGGAAGCACTGCTCCACGTCGCACAGCAGCACGCGAAAGCCCGCGCGGGCAAAGACGTGGGCGATGCCGGATCCCATCGTTCCCGCGCCTATCACTCCAACGGTCTGAATCTCGGCCATGACAAGGTTCCCCCAAAACACAAGAGGGAGTGTAGCAGGCCGGATGAATCTCAGGCCGGACTTATTGATTTTCTCTGACTGCAGCGGCGTTCAGCGGGGCCATTTGCAGCGGTTCGGTCAGGGTGAGCAGCAGCGCGGTGCCTGGATCAAGCGTTGCCTGGGGATGGCTGACCAGCAGGTGAACTGAGATAACGCCGGCCCCGACCATCGTGCCTGCCAAAGCGCCCACCGGCCCGCCCAGGATGGCTCCAGTGGTAGCTCCGGCTCCCACTGCTCCTCCGTATTCGATGCCGTCGCGCTTCAGGCGCGAGTCAGGCAGAATGGTGCCTTCATTCCCAACCCTGGTTCTAGAGCCGGGGGTCCCAATAATCGCGGCCTGCAATTGGTAGCGTGTGCCGTTTGGCAGAGTCACCGTCTCCGGCCGCAGGTGCATGGAGCCGTGGCCGCCCGCATGGCCGCTGGAAACCTCAACGACGCGGCCGTCGATTTCCGATTCCGCGGGAATCACGACCCTCTCGCCGAGCAACACATCCGAGGCCACACGACCGCGGAATGCTTCACCCTTCTCGCTGCTTGTGGTCGAGAGCCCATCCACCAGCCGAATGCGAATGTTGGTGCCTTCGGGAAGTTCGCCCGGGCTCAGCGCACGCGGATGCACAATGCCGCCATCTGGATCGGCGTCATAAGTGCGTTGGGTGAGTACCGGCTGCTGTGGCGCGGGAGCGCTCTGCTGGACCGCAACCGTTCCGCCGTTTGGGCCAGCATCGTTCTCGACGGCAGAAGCAGAGGGGGGCGCTTGCTCCGCAGCAGGCATAATGGCCGGTGAGGCTCGATGCCCGGCCGGTGGCTTGGCCTGGGGCGTGGCGGAGGTCACAATTGTGTCGTCCGGTGGAGGATTCGAGGTTCCCTGGTAGGGGCTTGACTGGCTTGCATCCTGCGCTCCCAGAGCGGCAGTTGTCAGAAACATCAAGGCGCACACAAGAATCGACCGGTTCATATAAGTCTCCTTTTTCCCAAGGCGCGAACAGAGATCTTCCTATGTGTTCAAACCCCGCTGAGGGGGAAGAGTTGCGCGCACGGCCCGTGGGTCTGCACAGGTCCACGCGCCAACTCGCCTAATTTAAGGCTAACGCAGGCCGGCGGCCGTTGGCTTGGCCGCAAGGCAGACAGTGCCTTAGACGGTACGAATCAACCAAGGCAACCCAGCGGGCGCAAGTCCAACGCTGAAAAGGACCAAGCGCTTGACCGGGACACCTTCAGCCGCAGGCGGTCTGATTTGCTAAAATTGCTGTGAGATACAGCTTTTTTTGGCGTTGGACGGAGAGAAATTGGCAAATGCGCAGCAGCTTCTGAGCACGATTCAAAGCGCCGCCGGAGAAACTCTTGCCGTCGACCGCCGTCCGCAACTGAATGACCGGCTACAGCACCGTATTGTGAGGTCCGATATGACTGAGATTGTTTCCATCCGTGCCCGCGAAGTCCTGGACTCGCGCGGCAATCCCACCGTGGAAGCGGACGTAATCCTTGAAAGCGGCGCTTTGGGCCGCGCTATCGTGCCTTCGGGCGCTTCGACCGGCGAGCATGAGGCTGTGGAGTTGCGCGATGGCGATAAGAGCCACTACGGCGGCAAGGGTGTTTTGCAGGCTGTGGCCAACGTGGAAACTGTGATTGCGCCTGAGTTGGAGGGCATGGACGCCTCCAATCAAAGACTCATTGACCAGACCATGATCGCGCTGGACGGCACGCCGAACAAGGGCAAGCTGGGCGCAAACGCCATTCTCGCCGTCTCCATGGCCACCGCGCGCGCCGTGGCGCAGACACTGGAGATTCCGCTCTACCGCTATCTGGGCGGCGTGAACGCATCAGTGTTGCCCACGCCCATGCTGAACGTACTCAACGGCGGAGCTCACGCTGATAACAACGTGGACTTTCAGGAGTTCATGATCATGCCGGTGGGCGCAGAGAGCTTTTCCGAGGCGCTGCGCTGGTCGGCTGAGACCTTCCACACGCTTCGCGGCGTGCTCAAGAAGAAGGGCTACAACACCTCGGTGGGCGATGAGGGCGGCTTTGCTCCTTCCCTCAAGTCGAACAGCGAGGCCATTGAGGTGATTCTCGAGGCCATCGAGCTAGCCGGCTACAGGCCCGGCGAGCAGATTTCAATCGCGCTCGACCCCGCATCAAGCGAGTTTTACAACAAGGAAACCGGCAAGTACATCTTCAAGAAGAGCGACAAGCGCGAGCTTTCAAGCGAGGAGATGGTGGCTTTCTACGACAACTGGACCCGCCAGTATCCCATTGTTTCGCTTGAGGACGGCCTGGCCGAGGACGACTGGGCGGGCTGGAAAATCCTGACCGACAAGCTTGGCGGACGCATTCAGATTGTGGGCGATGACATCTTCGTCACCAATATCAAGCGGTTGCAGCGTGGCATTGAAGAGGGCGTGGCCAACTCCATTCTCATCAAGCTCAACCAGATTGGTACCATCACCGAGACGCTGGAGGCCATCGAACTGGGCAGCCGCTACGGCTACACTTCGGTGATCTCGCATCGTTCAGGCGAAAGCGAAGACACGTTCATCGCGGACCTCGCCGTGGCAACCGGCGTGGGGCAGATCAAGACCGGCTCAGTGAGCCGCACCGACCGCATCGCCAAGTACAACCAGTTGCTGCGCATTGAAGAAGAGCTAGGCGGCGGCGCGGTTTTCCTTGGGCTCGAAGGCCTCAACTACAACGACTAACGCTCGAACGCTTGATCGGCGTGAAGGGAGGAAGCCATGGCTTCCTCCCTTTGCATAGCGCGGCGCGCGAGCAGCTTGGCAGGTTATTCTAAACAAGAGAACTTCGACTCATTCTGAGGTGCTTTCCTAAGTGTCCACATACAAGCGTCCCCTCGTTCTGACCATCCTCGACGGATGGGGCTATCGCGCAGAAACCGCCAACAACGCCATTGCGCTGGCCAAGAAACCCACCTACGACAAGCTGCTGCGCGAGTACCCCAACACGCTTATTCAGGCTTCGGATCACTTTGTCGGCCTGCCGGATGGGCAGATGGGCAACAGCGAAGTCGGCCATCTGAACATCGGCGCGGGGCGCATTGTGCAGATGGACATCACGCGCATCGACGCAGCCATCGCGGCCGGCGAATTCCAAAAGGACCCGGCTATTGCGCGTGCCATCGTGCGGGCGCGCGAGGGCGGACGGCAACTGCATCTCTTCGGGCTGGTCTCGGACGGCGGCGTTCACTCTCACCAGGAACACCTTTACGCCTTGCTGCGCACGGCGCGCGAGTATGGCCTGACTCGCGTCTTCGTCCACGCCTTCATGGACGGCCGCGACACCCCACCCGACTCTGGCGCTGGCTATATTGCTCAACTGGAACAGAAGATGCGCGAGTACGGAGTGGGCAAGGTGGCTACCATCAACGGCCGCTACTACGCCATGGACCGCGACAAGCGCTGGGAGCGCGAACGCAAGGCCTTCGACGCCATGGTCAACGGCAAAGCCGAGGGCGGCGCATATCCCGACGCCGTGGCTCGCATCAAAGAGAATTACAACAACGGCATCACCGACGAGTTTCTGATTCCTTTTGTCGTGGTCGATGGCGCAGGCAAGCCGGTCGGGCAGATTCGCGACGAGGATGTGTGCATCAACTTCAACTTCCGCGCCGACCGCGCGCGCGAAATTACCCGCGTGCTCACGCGCGAGAGCGGCCTGAACAAGCAGGGCGGACGCGATTTGGACGGCTGGGAGGCGCTCGACGCCACGATTCCTCGCAGCGAAATTCCCAAAAATCTCTACTACCTTTGCATGACTCAGTACGACAAACTCTACGAACTGCCGGTCATTATCCCGCCTGAGTCGCTGGATAATATTCTGGCCAACGTGCTCGCCCAGCACCATCTGCGCAATCTGCGTGTGGCCGAGACGGAAAAATTCGCCCACGTAACGTACTTTTTCAACGGCGGCATAGAGACGCCATTTCCGGGCGAGGATCGCGTGTTGATTCCATCGCTCAAGGTGGCCACCTACGATCTGGCTCCGGAGATGAAGGCTGAAGCCATCGGCGATGCGATTGTGAAGGCCATCAACGACACGACCTTCGATCTCGTCGTCGCCAACTTCGCCAACGCAGACATGGTGGGCCACTCCGGCAAATTGGAGCCAACCATCAAGGCCATCGAGGCCATCGACGCGCAATTGGGGCGTGTTTACAAGGCTATCCGCGAGAAGAACGGCAGTTGGCTGATTACCGCCGACCATGGCAACGCCGAGCAGATGGTTGACCTGGTCACTGGCGGCCCGCACACGGCCCACACCACCAACCCAGTGCCCATGATTTACGTGGCCGAGGAAGCTCCGCGCTACCGTTTGCGCCGGGACGGGTCGCTGCGCGACATCTCGCCCACCATGCTGAACATTCTTTCGCTGGGACTGCCCAAGGAGATGACCGGCGGGGATTTGCGCGTGCCGCTCGCGAAGTGAATCAGGCATGGCTTACACAGTAAAGGCGAAGCCGATTGCGGCTTCGCCTTTACTGTTTTCTGCGCGATCCTTACACTGTGAAATCTGCGATCGCGGTTCTAGAAGAAGTTCCACAGCGACTGGTTGTAAACCTCGTGATGGTATTGCACTTCAGAGCCCTTGACAAAGGTTCCCAGCGCACGGGGGCTGCGGTCAGCAGCGGCTTGCTTCAGCTCGGCATAGCGGCCCTGCACGTCTCCGCCGAGAATCTTCGCGATCCAGGCCGAGTCCTTGAAGTCCTCGATAGCCGTCTGGATGTTGTCAGGCAGGTAGCGTCCGCCCGCGCGCAGATCCTTGGCGGTTGAGATCTCGCCGTCTAGGCCGGTCTTGAAGATACCGTAGAGCGACAGGTAGGGGTTGGCGTCGGGCGCCACGGCGCGAACTTCGGTGCGCATGGAGCGATGGTTTCCGATGGGAACGCGCACCATGGCGCCGCGGTCAACCGCTGAAGCGCGAATCTGATTAGGCGCTTCGAAGTGCGGGTCTAGGCGGCGATAAGCGTTGACGCTGGAGTTGAAGACCAGGCAAAGGTCAAGAGCGCGGGTCAGAATGCGGTCGAGAAAACTCCAGCCAAAAGTGGAGAGCTGCTCCTCGCCTTTTTCGTCCCAGAAGAGATTGGTTTTGCCCTTGGAAACGGAGACGTTGGTGTGCATACCGCTGCCATTTACGCCGACCACCGGCTTGGGCAAAAAGCTGGCCGTATAGCCCAGGTTATTGGCAATCTGGCGGCAGAGCAACTTATAAAGCTGAATTTGATCGCCCGCGGCCACCACTTCAAAGTAGCTGTAATTGATTTCAAACTGGCTGGGCGCGACTTCGGGGTGGTCCTTTTCGTTCTGGAAGCCCATGGCGCGCTGCACTTCGGCTGAAGTGTCGATGAACTGGCGCAGAGGATCGAGCGGCAGAGAGTGATAATATCCGCCGGTGTTGATGAATTCGAATTTGCCGGTCTGGTGATAGATGCGCTCGGCGTCTTTGCCGGCGAACAGAAAACCCTCAATCTCAGTGGCCGCGTTGAGCGTGTAGCTATTCTTCTTGAACTGCTCTTCAGAGTAGGCCTTGAGTACGCCGCGCAGATCGCCGGAATAAGGTGTTCCGTCCTTGTCGATGACGTTGCCAAAGACCAGCACCTTGCCGTTGCCGAAGACGTCGGCCGGAACCCAATAGAATGCGCTCCAGTCAATGCCAAGCCGCAAATCGCTCTCCTTCTGCGCCGTGAAGCCGCGGATCGACGAACCGTCGAAGGTGAGATTTTCGTGCGCGCCGAGCAGAAACTTCTTGTCATAATCGAGCAAGTGCAGGCGGCCCTCGAGGTCGCTGAACAACACCGTAACGGCCTTGATGCGCTTCTCGTCGGTAAGGTACTTCAGTCGCTTTTCACGAATCTCGTCTGCCGATACACGGCTGGCGCGTTCTGCCTTGGCTTCCAGGTTCTTCGCTTCCAGCTCCTCGTAAGAGAGGGCTAGAAAATTTCGATAGTCGGTGGGCATGGGTCTCCTTTTTGGGCGCAGATTAAGGTTTGAAACATTCGCCTTAATCCTAGAATTCAGCGCATAAAGAACCTATGAAGATTCTCTGGAAATCGGTGGAAAAGAAGGCATTTACTGGCGATGCGTGACCAGAACCATGAGCAGCAGAATGACCACCGGGATGAGCGCGAGGCCGGCGTAGTAAAGGAACTGGCGCAGTTGCCTCGCCTTGCGCTTGTTCCAGCCCTGCAACTCCTCACGGTTTTCGACGCCGACCCGGTCGAGGTGCTGTAGGTCCCAGGCAAAGTCGTGGGCCTTTCCGTAACGGTATTTGGGATCGCGCTCCAGCGCGCGATACAGAACCTCCTGCAACTCCGGCGTGATGGTGGGGTCGGCGACGCGCGGCGGAGTGGGGTGGTTCAGCAGCCGGTCGTTCATCACCGCCAAGGGCGAAGGACCGGAGTAAGGAAGCTTACCGGAGAGCATCTCGTAGAGGATGACGCCTACAGCGAAGATGTCGGTGCGGGCGTCGCCGCGCTTGCCCTTCACCTGCTCGGGGGCGATGTAGTCTGGGGTGCCCAGCGTAGCGGTGAAGTTGGCGTAGGTGAGCCGCCGTGCTGCCGAGTCGCTGGCGATGCCGAAGTCGATTAGCTTGATGTTGTCCTGGTCGTCGACCATGATGTTTTCCGGTTTCAGGTCGCGATGCACAACGCCATTGGCGTGGATGTACTCGAGGGCTTCGAGAATGGAGACGGCGATGCGGATGGCGCGCTCGTGGGGGATGCGGCCTTCGGAGATGATCTGGCGGAGTAGGCGCCCTTCGCACCACTCCATGACCATGTAGATACGGGAGCGCTCCTCGCCGCCATAGACACGCATGACCTTGGGATGGCTAAGTTTCTCGCCGATGCCGGACTCGCGCTGAAAGCGGTCAAAGAGAATGGGATCGGCTTCCAGGTCGGGGTGGGGAATCTTGAGGGCGACCCGGCGGTTATTCCGCAGGTCGGTGGCGCGAAAGATGGACGCCATGCCGCTGCGGGCGACCGGCGCGTCGATGCGGTAGGAATCGATCTGCGTACCGGCTTCAATCGTATCGAAAAAACCCATATTGGGGCGTACTCCATCAGCGCATCTTCTTTGATTCTATAGAAGAATTGCTCAAGAATAGTAAGGATTTCGTAAGAGTTTTACAAGGCGGATCCGGAGGTCTAGTGGTAAGGGCGGCCGCGCGGCATCGTACTCATCCGCTCGATGGAAAGAATGCGGATGACCTGCGCGGTGGCGTTGTCAAGGCCGTCGATTTCGACGGCCTTGGCAACCAGCTCGCTCGCGATCTCGCCGGGATCCTTTTTCTGCGAAGCAATGCTGGCAATGACTTCTTCGCTCATTTCGTCGTGCAGGCCGTCGGAGCTGAGGACCAGCACGTCGCCGGGGTAGAGGTCGAGGGCGGTGGTATCGGGAGCGACAAACATCTCCGGTCCCAGCGAGCGAATGAGCACGTGCCGGGCTTCGGATTCGGCCATCTCGCTGGCCGAGATGATGCCCAGCTTTCTCTGTTGGTTTACCCACGTATGGTCGTCGGTAATCTGCCTGGCGCTGCCGCGGCGAACCAGGTAGCAGCGGGAGTCGCCGACGTGAGAGACGATGGCCCGGTCGTAGCTCAGCGCGCAGGCCACCACGGTGGTGGCCATCATCCTGTCCTGGTGTTCCTGTTCCAGGGTGCAATCGTGAATTGCGACATTGGCTTGCTGGATCAGGCGCGGCAACAAGCTGATCAGCCGGGCGCCGGCATGTGCCTTGGTGAACTCATCGACAAGCACTGAGACCGCCGTGGATGAGGCGACTTCGCCCAAATCGTAGCCTCCCACCCCATCGGCGACGGCGAACAGATAGCCGCGCGATACGGCCTCTTTAGCAGAGGAAGGAATAAAGAAACCCATTGCGTCTTCATTATTTTTGCGAACTTTGCCGGCATCGCTGGCCTGGCCGAACTGAAGACTCAACATGGCTGCCAATCCCTCGAGTTCCTGTTGAAGAAAATAGGAAGATGATCGCAAAGTGTGATGCATCTGCCTTCAAACGGACGTTGAGTGGTTCTCCGCGCCTCGTTTTGGTGAAGAGGCCGAGGCGAAGAGAACCACTCGAATGCTGCGTTATGGTTGACTTGCGTGCACGCTAACTTACTTGGCTTCTAAGCAGGATTGCCTTGCCCTTCTTCTTTGACGAGTAGACGAAGTAGAAGGCGCCATAACCGCCCCAGACGGCGGAAATGAGCAAGGCCAGGAGCGGCTCCTTGAATGTACCGAGTCCGAAGACCGGGCTGATGATGTAAAAGGCCATGCAGACCAGGTTAGCCAGAAGGCCGAATCCGGGAACGAGCAGATGATACACCACATTGTAGTCAGGGCGCTTGTGGTAGGCCACGATGCACAGGAAGCAACTGAGCGCGTAGAGGATGAACGTGCCGAAGTTGGAGGTGAGGGTGATAGTCAGCAGCGAATTGGGCAGCGCGACCAATTGGTCGTGCGAAAGGTAGCCCCAATTGGAGAAGATGCCCTGCGGCAGCGCCTTGATGGCCGCATCGGTGGGGGCTGCAGCATCGCCGAAGACCAGCGAGACAGCAATCACACCGATTATCGCGGAGATGAAAGCCAGTGTCCAGATGGCGCGCCGGGGAGAGAGCGACTTGGCGTGTAACATGCCGAAGTGCTCAGGAGCCTCGTCGTCCTTGCCCATGGCGTAGGTGACGCGGGCACCGGTATTCATGCAACTTAGGGTAGTGCCGATTAGCGCCAGAAAGACGGTGAAGGCCTCAGCCAGCATGAAGTAGTGTCCGTTGCCGTGGCCCAGCAGCGCGTCGCCGACGATGATCATCATGTCGCCGATGGGCGCAGCGGAAGTTGCAGCGCTCGCCATTGTGTAACCCGAGTTGAGGAAGTAATTGGCCGCGAAATACTCTATCAGGTAGCACACCAGTCCCTGAATGAGTAGTGAGGAGATAACCGCGATGGGAATATGCTTGGTTGGGTTTTTAGCCTCGCCACCCATTGAGGTTACCGATTCAAAACCGACAAGGATCAGAATGGCGACAGTAGCTTGAATAAACAGGAAGCTGAATTTGTGCGGCGCAATCACCGAAGTGGCAGAGGTGTGGGCCAGGAACGCGCCCGTGGCGGGATCCTTCTCCTGATAGTCGATGGTGAAGGGAACCTTCTTGCCCGCTGCATCGAGCAGAGGCAGAGGCGCCTGAGTCGCAGAGTCGCGCAGGATGGAGCCGTCCTGGGCCGTGGCGAACTGGTAGTCGTAGGTGGCGAGCGTCTGGCCGTCGTATTGGAAGGCCGGCGAACCCGCGGGGTGGCTGGTGCGGTACCCGATGGCCAGCACGCTGAAGATCAGCAGCGCGGAGATCTGAATGATGTTGATGGCCAGGTTGACGGCCGTCGAGGCGCCCGCGCCCTTGGATGCGATCCAGCCAACGAAGAACGAGAACGCAATCGCAATCAGCGCCATGAAGAGCGGACCGGGATTGGAGCCGCTCATCAGGTTGGGGTAGAGAAAGCCAACGACATAACCCATGAAAATGCCTGTCGTGGCGACCATTACGCCGGGATAAACCCAGTAGTAAAGGTGAGAGCCCCAGCCGACGATGAACTTGGCGACACGAGCGTACTTGAAGGCTTTGTCCTTGGAGAGCAGCGCCTGCTCGGCGTAGTAGTAGCTGGAGCCGGTGCCGGGATAGAGCTTCGAAATCTCCGCGTAGGCTACGGCTGTGGCCAGACAGAGCAGCAGGGCGCCGAAGATGCCCAGCCACATAGCCGGCGCAGTGGTGCCCGTGGTGGCCTGAATGAAGAAGGTGAGCCAAAGGAAGGCGCCGGGGGCAATGAGAGCCATCGCGTTGCTGGTCAGGCCGGTAAGGCCTAGGGTGGCCTGCATTTGAGGTGCATTCTGTTCTGCCATGTGTATTCTCCTGAAGATTGAATTTCGTATGGCTTCTCCCGGCTGTGCGTTTTCCGGGAAAATTCGTTTGGCTCGCCCGAGTGCGAAGCGGCTCGAGTTAGCTGAATGTTAGGGCCAGAGAGATAAGGATGAAATGAGGAAACTGTAAATGGTGAGCGGGTTATTCGGGCCGGCAAAGTTACTTCCGGCAAGCGAGTGAAAACACACTTCCGACGTGGCCCCGCTGCGATGGGCTGGACGGAAGTTTGGGGTTAGAGTAGCTTCAGCGCCTGGGGCCGAAGAACGCCGCAAACCCCATGGCTATCGTCAATTGAGTTATCAGCGCACGCAGCGGAAAGAAAGCTCTGATGGCCATTCAGCTTTTCTCCACGCTGCGGCGTTGACACTGCGGCCTCGCTATTTCTCGGTAATGTTCTTGCCGAAGATGAAGCCGAACTCAAGTACGGCTCGGAATTGGTTCGCTTCCGTTCCCGTCTTGCCAAAGACATCTCCCGGCGTGTAGTTCGATGCGTGCACCCATGCAAGATCGCTGCGAAGGTACATACCACCTTTTTGGTAGGTTGGCGTTGCGGTGAAAGTGGTGCCCGCGCTGCCCGCTCCAAAGCCCAACAGATTGACCGAAGCTTCGTCATTTGCACTCCCTGAACTCGTGAGATATTCCACGCGCGCAGGAAGCGAGAAGCCGCTCTTGAAGGCATAGCTGGCGTTGATCGCGCCTCCGGTTGCGGATGTACCCTTGGCCACGCCGACCTTCAGGTTGGTCGGCAGCTTGCCGTACTGGAAGTACGGCGAAATGATCCATGGGCCTTTGGTGTACGTATAGATCACTGCGTGCATATAGCCGTTGTTCTGCACCGGCGTAGCCGGATGGGAGGGCTGCCCCGCATAAGCGGTCTGTCCAAGGTTCCCCATCCCGTCGTACACCAGGCTATGAGGCCCCTTCGTCAGAGTCGCCGAGCCCGAGAGCCACGAGTAGCGGTTGGAATAGTACCCGTCATTCCAACTGAGCGCGGCGGAAAGGTACTTACCCACGGTTTGATTCACCTGAATGCCGCGATTGATGGCGTTCTCCTGGTTCCAAACGATGCCGCGTTCGATGTTGAAGTTCTGGTAGGTAAACGTGGACTCTGCGCCCATCAGAGTGGGAAGAGAGCCGAGAAGGAACTGCGTGTTCTTAGCCGCCTGCAACTTCAGGTAGGCGACCGGAACAGGCCCGTAGAAATTGTTCACGGTGTTCTGGGCGTTGACAAACGGCACGCCGAGCGTCGGCATGGTATATACGCCTGCCTGGACGTACCACTGGAGCTTTCCGTCCGCTTTTTGAATGAAGATTTGTCCATTGCTTAGAGTGGCCTGCGCGTCATCATCTCCCGGCACGGAATTGTTCTGGAACACCGAAAAACCGGTCACGATGCCGTTGACAGACAGCTTGCCCAACGGTCCAGCATCGAAGGTCGCCGGCGGCAGCCATTGCAGCGGACCCGTGAGAACGAATGTGGAGAGTGGAGCGGGGGCTGCGGGCTGATCGGCCGGAGCAGGAGTCGCTGCTGGCCCAGGTGCAGGCGTTGTTTGCGCGCCAACTGCCACGGCGATTGCCATGGCAGTTCCGGCTATCGTTTTCAGGATGCGGCTCGGGTTTATATACATCGGTACTGTTCCTCCCAGAAAATGAATTTTGTTGTATGAACTGGAGTGAATTCGGCCCGGAGATGAAGGCGAAATCCCTCACATTGTTTGGCGCGACCACGGTGCCGCCCATGATTTCAGGGTTGCGGGCAAGTCCGCCTCGCGGATTCCCCGTATCGGAATCTGCAAGGTAGCTGCGCGGCGCGCCGTGTGCAGGTCCGGCGGTTACGGATTAACTCTAGTAACGCAAACGGCATATAAGGAAGCAATGAGGATAGAAGAAAGAAGTCGCGTAGTGCGGTGGCGGGAGAGTGCTCCACGCCTGCGCTGGAGACATGATCCGTTCCCCAAAAAAGCGAAGGCTGCAGCCAGTAACTCGAGAAAGCCATAAGGAACTCAAAAGGAACGCGAAAACGATTTCTCAGGTAATGAACAGGTCTTGGTTCGGGGAAAAACGAATAACCTGCTAAAATCCACTCAAGTTTAAGCGCATCCCAGGCCTGTCCGGCGAGAAACTCCTTTTAGACGTGGACCGCATCGGTGGGCCGTGCGCCGTGGATAAACTGTCATTTTATTTGCTGATGAAATGGTGGGTGATCGCTTGCCGTTGAGATTCATCCCTGTGAGTTCGATTTCGGCCAACACGGTTTCGTTGCTGGCCGCGGCGCTCATTGCACTGCTCGTTATCCTGCTTGGGGTCCGCGCCAGGAAGAATGCCCGCAAGGCTTCGTACTGGCGCAGGCAGGCGCACCACCTTTACGAATTCACCCGGCGCACTCAGGAGATGAATCTTCACTTGGAGCCAGGGCCACAGTTGGCGGATCTGGTTTATGAAATCTTCGCGCTGGAGTCCGTCGCGGTTTTTGACGCGGAGCTGCACCAGGTTTATCCGGCAGGGTATTGGCAGATGGATCCGCGCGAGCTGGCACAGAACGTATACACCTTTGGGACTTCGGACGATGACCTCGAGAGCGGGCTGAGCCGCCGCGTAATCCGGTTGGGCTCGGCTCCGGTAGGAAGTTTGGTAGTGCGCGGCGATACCAGCCCACTGATCAATAACGCCATCGCCGCGCAGATGGCTCTCGCCTTTGACCGCTATCGGGCCTTCGCCAACGAGAGCCGCATGGAGACCGAGCGTCGCACAGAGCAGTTGCGCTCTGCGGTTCTTGATAGCCTGGCGCACGCTTACAAGACGCCGTTGACGGCCATCCGGGCGGCCTCAACGGGGCTGAGTGAGATGGGGCATCTATCGGCTCCTCAGGCAGAGCTCGTGGCCCTCATCGATGAGCAATCTGGCCTGCTCGGCGATCTGACCACGCGCCTGCTGACCACGGCGCGCCTGGATGCCGGCGAGGTTTCCATTCACGCCGTCCCGGTTGGCGTAGCACCGTTGATTGAAGAGGTTGTGGCCAGCCTGAGCGACCGGCTGGCCAGCATGAAGGTGGACCTCGACATTGCCGACGAGCGCCTGGCTTTAGAGTGCGACCGCCAGTTGATGGTCATGCTTCTGACGCAATACATCGACAACGCATGCAAGTACTCGGTTTTCGGCAGCACAATCACCATTCGCGCCGTGAAATCGCGCGCTGAGATTGTTTTTTCGGTTCGCAGCTTCGGCCCTGTGATTCCCATCAATGATCGGGAGCGAATCTTCGATCGCTACTATCGCGCCACTACCTACTCCAATCGCGCCGCGGGCACCGGAATCGGCCTTTCGGTTGCCAAGCGCGTCGCGCTCATTCACGGTGGTTCAGTCTGGGTCACCAGCGATGAGACGGAGGGGACCACGTTTTTTGCGGCCATTCCTGCCACCGCGCGCAAGAGGATTTCCTGATGATGCAAACTGTCATACGCATTCTACTGGTTGACGACGAATCGGCAATACGCAGAGCGCTTCGGCCGCCGCTGGTTGAACTTGGCTTCCAGGTGGTTGAGGCTTCGCGCGGCGAAGAGGCGCTCCAGATGCTGCGTTCGGGCGCCTTCGACGTGGTTCTGCTCGATGTGAATATGCCCGGCATCGGCGGAATCGAAACTCTGCGCCGCATGAGGGCGTTGGCGCCGCGAATGCCTATCCTCATGCTCACGGTGCGCGATGCGGAAGAGGAGAAAGTTGTGGCGCTGGAACTGGGGGCCGACGACTATGTGACCAAACCATTCAGCACCCGCGAGCTGATTGCCCGCATCCGCACGGCGATTCGCCGCGTGCAGGCTCCGGCGCGCGCTGAAGACGCGCCCATCGAGATTGGCGAACTGCGACTCGAGCCGGTACGCCGCATCGTCACCAAACGCGGCAATCCAGTGCACCTCACGCGCAAAGAGTTCGAGATTCTCCACTGCCTGATGAGCCGAGCCGGACGCGTGATTACCTACGCCAGATTGCTGACCGCAGTCTGGGGCGCCGACTGTCGCGAAGAAGTCGAGTATCTGCGCACCTTCGTTCGCCAGTTGCGCAAGAAGATTGAAGATGATCCCTCAAAGCCCCTCTACCTGCTCACCGATGTTTACGTGGGCTACCGCTTTGCCGACGCGCAGATGTTCATCGAAGAAACGGCGGAAGGCGCAGTGAACGATTCGCCGGAAGAGGCGTCCTGACCTGCATTTTGTAAAATTGGTCGCTGCTATTCGTCGTAGTGCAACAGGCTGAAGACGTCGTAGTCCTTGAAGCGTTCAGCGCCTTTCAGGAAGTCCAGCTCCACGGCAAAGGCCAGTCCGACGATTTCGCCGCCAAGCTGTCTTACGAGCTTGACAGTGGCCTCCATAGTGCCGCCAGTTGCCAGCAGGTCATCAACCAGTACCACACGTTGGCCGGGCTGAATAGCGTCCTGGTGGATTTCCAAGGTGTCAGACCCGTATTCCAGGTCGTAGGTCACCCTCGCAACCGGCGCCGGCAATTTGCGCGGCTTGCGCACCGGCACAAACCCTGCGTTGAGCCGGTAGGCCAGGGCAGGCCCGAAGATGAATCCCCGCGCCTCGATGCCCAGCACAAGGTCAACCTTGCGCTCGATATAGTGGGCGGCCAGAGCGTCGATCAACTTGGCAAAGCCGGTCTTGTCCTTGAGCAGCGTGGTAATGTCATAAAACAGAATTCCCGGCTTGGGAAAATCCGGCACCGTGCGCACCAGCGCCTTCAGGGCTTCCACATCGACAGGCTTGATGGTTCCGGGCATAAGGCAGCGAGGCTCCTTGACCTAAATTGAAGATTAGCTTCAATAACAATTATAGCGGGGTCGGCGTACTGGCCGGCTTACCACGCGCCATCAATGCGAAAGGAGCTGAGGTCGGCGGCTTCGGTTTCGGCAAGTTGATGCTCGACGAGGCGATCCACTCGGCTGCCGCGCGGACCGCGCCGCAGGCTGGCCCGCAATTCGGCGAGGTCTTCCGCCGGGCCAGAAGCCAACACTTCGACCTCGCCGTCTTCCGTGTTGCGCACCCAGCCGCGGAGATCCAGCTCGCCGGCCTCCCGCTGCACAAACCAGCGGAAGCCAACCCCCTGCACGCGACCCTGAATCAAGAAGTGAAGAACCATCGTTAGTGAGTTTTACAGATGCGCCGCCGCTACGCAACTGGTAGGACAGCTTCAGCAGTGCGATCGCCTCACGTTTTAGCCCCACCGCAGGTGGCGCGCTACACTGGAGTTCACCATGGTTTTCGTCCTCGACAATTACGATTCGTTTACCTACAACCTTGTCCAGTACCTGGGAGAGCTGGGCGCGGAGGTTGAGGTCTATCGCAATGACGAATTGACCGTGGAAGAGGTCGAGGCGCTGCGGCCTGAGCGGATTCTGCTCTCGCCGGGCCCCTGCACTCCGAGCGAGGCAGGCATTCTGGTCCCGCTCATCCGCCACATGGCAGGCAAAGCGCCCATTCTTGGTGTCTGCCTGGGCCATCAGGCCATTGGCGAGGCCTTTGGCGGCCAGGTCGTCCGCGCCAGCCACCTGATGCACGGCAAGACCAGCAGGGTCACCCACGACGGCAAAGGCATCTTCGCAGGACTCGACTCGCCGCTTACCTGCACCCGCTACCACTCCCTGATTGTGGCCGAGGAGTCGTTACCCGCCGAACTCATAATCACCGCCAGAACTCCGGAAAACGGCGGCACTGGTTCAGTAATTATGGGCCTGCGTCACCGGAAGCTGCGCATCGAGGGCGTGCAGTTTCATCCCGAGAGCGTTTTGACCGAGGGTGGCCACCAAATGATCCGTAACTTTCTGAGCATGTAGGGGCCATGGAAAGACCAATGCGCCGCACAAGTAACGTCTCCCGCGTATTCTTTGCCGAAATTCTCGCGCTGGCAGCTTTCGCTCTGACGCCGGGTTTGTATGCCCAGACAGCGCCCGTTCCTCAAGTCCCTGCTATGGAATCTGCTCCCATTGCTCCTATCGCCATCGTGCCACTCGACAACAAGAACCCCGACGCCGCGGCCAAAGTTACCGGCGCGCTTGAGGTTTCCCAGAACAAGGCCGTCATAGGCGCCAGCGGGACGATTACCTCCGGCAATCAGACGACCGAAGTTGTGCTGCCTCATCGAGGCGTGTTGCGCGTCTGCGCATCAACGACCGTCAAACTGGCCGCCGGCTCAAGCGTTACCGCAGGCGAGACGCCCGGCCTGATGATGGCACTCGATCACGGAGCAGTCGAGATGAGCTTCGCCACCGCGCGCGACTCCGACATTCTTCTCACACCGGATTTTCGCATAGCCATTGGTTCGCAAGGCGCAGCGGAGGTAAAGGTTCGCCTCGGCCAGAACGGCGACACCTGTGTGGATAATGCTGGGAAAGACACCCCCTATGTAACGGTCAGCAGCGTCTTCGAGGGCGGCGATTACCGGGTGCAAGCTGGCCAGCGTGTGATGTTCCAGCATGGTAGCCTGCGCGAGGTGGTGGACAACGAAAAAGAGCCTTGCGGTTGCCCGCCTCCCGCACCCAAGGGCAACGAATTTCCGCTGGCACAGAGCGAGGGCCTTGCGCCCACACCCAAACCTGCGCCCGGCGTGCCAATGCAAAACTCCACTTCAACGCAAGCACAGCCGATTCCGCCGCTGGTTTATAACAGCGCCGACCACGCCTCGCAGCCTGCGGCCGAAGCAACTCCGGCAGCCAGCGCAGCCAAGCCTGCGCCCAAAAAGAAGTCAGGCTTCTTCGGCGGCATCGGGAAATTCTTCCGTCACATCTTCGGTGGGGAGTGAAAAGCGGGGAACAGGGAATAGGGATTAGAGCTCGACCCGACTCCAGTACTCAGGCGCGGCCGTTTATGTAAAGGTTCAAAAACCTTTCCGTGGCTGGGTCGTACCGCGCTTGCCAAAAGCAGGTGCCTCCGTCCATAACAATCGCAATGTGATTGCGCCAGTTGGAAATATTCTGTATCTGGCAAAATGAATTTATGTAGATCAGATTCTGTCCATCGCGCACCACAGCCAGATATTGTCGGAAATACTGTTCAGGATGCTCGATCCTTTCACTTTTCGGCGCACCGAAACTCTTCAGGTCAGACACATGATGAAGATTTGCCTCAAGACTTTCAATTTGCGATTTAGTTGGCTGCCAACTTCCATTAATTTTTTCTGGTCCATCCTTTGGATACATCTCGGCAAGATTGCGAGCCTCGCTTGCAGGGAGCAGCACAAACCGCTGCTCCTGCTGTCCATTCGCGTAGGCGGCAAGAAATATCAGGAAGGATGCAACGACAATCTTCCTTGCTCTCATGGCGATTCCCTCCTTCTTCTGTAGAGCAGGTATGGGTAATATAGGGCGAATGAAGCAACCGGGGGTCGCACTTATCTATTTCCTATGCCGCATTCCCCGCTTTTCACATCTCCCGCGCGCGCTCGATAGCCCGGATTACCGCCTGCGCTTTGTTGACCGACTCGGCGTGCTCCAACTCGGGCACGGAGTCGGCTACGATCCCGGCGCCGGCCTGCACGTAGCCCTTCCCGCCGATGGCCAGCATCGACCGAATGGCGATGCATGAGTCGAGGTTTCCGCTGTAATCCGCATAAAGCACCGCGCCTCCATAGGTTCCGCGCCGCGCCGGCTCCAACTCCTCGATAATCTCCATGGCGCGCACCTTGGGCGCGCCCGAGAGCGTTCCGGCAGGGAAGCAGGCGCGCAGAGCATCGACGGCGGTCAGTTCCGGTTTGAGCTTGCCCTCGATGCTGCTGACTATATGCATCACGTGCGAGTAGCGCTCGACGAACATCAGCCGGTCTACTTTCACGCTGCCGAACTGGCTCACACGGCCCACGTCGTTGCGGCCCAGGTCCACCAGCATCACGTGCTCTGCGCGCTCTTTTTCGTCGGCCAGCATCTCGTCGGCCAGCACAGTGTCCTCGGCCTCAGTGGTGCCGCGCGGGCGCGTTCCGGCGATGGGCCGGTACTCCACCTTGCCCTGATGCACTCGCACCAAGAGCTCCGGCGACGACCCGGCTAATTCCACAACCGTAGACAGCTTCAATTTCTTGGAAAATATGCCGGGCTTCTCGGAAGGCCCGCCCAGCGGATCGTCCGGCGCAAAGCGCAGGAAAAACATATAGGGGCTGGGATTGACCGTGCGCAGCGCGCGATAGACCTGGAAGCTGTCGGCCTCCGGCTCCATATCGAAGCGTTGCGAGAGAACGGCCTGAAATATATCGCCCGCTGATATGTATTCCTTGACGCGGCTGACAGCGGCCAGGAAGTCTTTCTTGGAAGTCCGGAACTGCACCTTCAGCTTGCCCTCGCTCTTGCGCCTAGTCAGGTTGGGCAGCGATTGAGCAAGTCGTCTTTCCAGCTTATCGAGGCGCGCAACAGCTTTTTCATACTCCGCTGCCGGAGTAACGGCGGCCTTGCCGCGCGTCACGTCGGCGGTCACCACCAGCCAGATCTCCTTGCGCACGTGGTCGAAGGCCAGCACCTCGTCGAAGAAGAGCAGGCAGGCGTCAGGGACACCCAGTTCATCTTTGGCAAACTCGGGCAGTCGCTCAATCTGGCGCACCGCATCATATGAAAAAAAACCTACCGCACCGGCGGTGAACGGCGGCAACCCTGGTAACCGGGCGGGTTTGTGCCCAGCCAGCGCGCGCCGCAGAACGGCGAAGATGTCGCCCTCCATCTGGACGATCTTGCGGCCCTCGGTGATGGTAATGTCGCGCCCCCGCGCCACAATCCGTTTGAACGGCTGAATGCCGATGAAGGTGTAGCGGCCCACCTGTTCGCCGTTCTCCACCGACTCCAGCATGAAGCACTCCCGCTCCGGCCAGGCAGCGCGCAGAAACGCCGACACCGGCGTCTCCATGTCGGCTGTGAGCGTGCGGCAGACGGGAACAAGCGTGTGCTCTTTGGCGAGTGCCAGAAACTCCTTGCGGCTGGGCTGAACGGGATGAACAGAAGGTTTCACTTTCAACAGTGTAACTGCTTCAAACGGCCGGCATCAGCCGCGGGGTTGGTGCGGCGGGCGTGATTCTTGATTGCGTTTGCTCTTGCCCTGAAGCCGTGACTCCATCAGGAGTCAATGCGCCTGCCGGGCGCGATAGGCTTCAAGCCAACTGACCATCTGATTCACCGGCAGAGGACGGCTGAAAAAATAGCCTTGCGCGGAATCGCAACCCTTCAAGCGCAGATACTCTAGTTGTGCTTCTGTTTCCACGCCTTCTGCCGTCACTTTCATACCCAGTTCGTGGCCTATCTCGATGGTCTTCTGCACCATGATACGATCACTGCCGTTGACATCCATATTCATCACGAATATGCGATCAATCTTCAGTTCCGTTGCCGGGATATTGACTAACTGCTGCATCATTGCATAGCCGGTGCCGAAGTCGTCGATCGATAGCTGAATGCTCTTCAACCGCAGCCTGGTTAAAACGTCCAGCGTACGCGATAACTGGTCAATCAGGCCGCTCTCCGTGATTTCGAGAATGACACTCTCGAGCGGCACGTCGTGCTTCTTCGCAAGAGCCAGGAAGAGATCCGGGAAGCTGAGGTCGCGGAGCGAATGTACTGACACGTTCAGTGCAAGGCGCGGCAAAACGCTGCTGCCATTGGCGAATTGCTTGAATTCAGACATGCCGCGATTTGCGACCATCCAGCCAAGTTCATCGATGAGTCCGATCGCCTCGGCGCGGCCAATGAAGTCGTCGGGATAAATTAGGCCTTGTATGGGATGTTGCCACCGAATCAATGCTTCCAGTCCCATGATTCTTCCGGTCGCAATCTCGATCTGCGGCTGATAGTAGAGCACGAACTCATTGTTGTCTAGGGCGCGCCGCAGCCCTCCTTCCGGTATGACGATCTCGGAAACCTGTTTGACCGGGATCAGGCCTTCGTGCGTGGCGTGGGTTTTCAGCACTTCTTCCAGTTCAGCCAGGCGGAACGGTTTTGCGAGATGGCCGACCACAGAGAGGCCCAACGCCCGCCCCAGCTTCTCAGCTGTTTCCAGCACACGTTTGCTGATGCCGCTCATCAGCACAATTCTTGCCTCGCACTTGAGCCCGCTGAGCTGTCTCAGAACCTCAATGCCATCCTTCTCCGACATCATTAAATCGAGCAGAATTAAAGTTGTCTCCGGAGTGCTTAGGTTTTGGACGTCCGCGACATCGGTCGTGGACACACAATTTAATCCCAGCCCTGCAGCCGCGGCGCAAATAAATTCGCCGACGTCGGCTTCATCGTCAATGACCAGGATATTGCCGACATTCCTCATCGATTCTCCCTGTGCAACAATTCAGCGTCCGTAAATCTCTCTTCTTGTATTGCAGCGGAACCGTTGTTCCCATCCGTCTCGGCTTCTTCCATCGCGCTCTGAATCATGGCGGTGAACTCCGCCCGTTGATACGGCTTGCGCAGCAAGGGCGCGTCAACCTGCATTCCGCTTCTCTCCGAAAGAGCATCCGCCGGAAAGCCGGAAGTATAAATAATCTTGAGCTTCGGGCTAAGCTGACGCGCCATTCGCGCCAGATCGACTCCATTCATTCCGCCCGGCATGATAATGTCGGTCACCATCAGGTCGATCTCCTCGAATCGCGTGACAATTTCCAGGGCGCGGGCGCTGTCTTCCGCCAGCAGGGCCGAGTAGCCCATCTCCGTGAGATACGCCTGCGCAATCTCCAGCAGTGCCGCTTCGTCATCCACCACCAGCACTTTGCCCCCGGGCTTGGCGGGGAGTCGCATCGGGAGGGCTTCACTCTTTGTTGGCACCGCATTCTCAGCCAAAGGCAGATACAGCGAGACGGTGGTTCCAATGTCCTGCTCACTGTAGAGACGGATGGTTCCACCCGATTGCCGGGCGAAGCCGTAAACCATGGACAAACCAAGGCCGGTGCCTTTGTTTCGTGCTTTCGTGGTATAGAAAGGCTCGAGGGCGCGATCCAGTGTCTCTCTCGACATCCCAACGCCGGTATCCGTTACCGAGATGCGCGCACACATTCCTGGCTGGATGTCCCCCGTCTGCACCGGCGGAAAGGATTCCTCCAGATTGCACAACTCTGTGTTGATGGTCAGTGTGCCCCCCTTGGGCATGGCGTCCCGCGCATTCACTGCAAGGTTGAGCAAGGCGCTTTCCAAACCGGCCGCATCGACATAAACAGCGGGAACTGACTTGTCGAAGCTGCTCACGATCCTAATCTCCGGGCCGAGCGCACGGCCTGCCAGTTCTATCATTTCCTGGATGGCATCCTCCAACTGAAGGTTCACGGGATTCAGATCTTCCTTGCTGGCCAAGGCCAACATGCGCCGTGTTAGATCGGTGCCCCGTGTGGCCGCCTTTTGGGCTGTCTGCACTCGCTTCAACGCTGCCTGGTTTTCCGGGACCTGACGCTCCAGCAGATCGAGATTGCCGACGATGACGCCGAGCAGGTTGTTGAAGTCATGGGCAATTCCACCCGTCAGCTGACCGATTGCTTCCATCTTTTGGCTCTGGCGCAGTTGGCGCTCCAGCATCTTCTTTGCCGTGATGTCAGAGGCGATCTTTGAGACGCCAACAACCTTATTGCGGGCGTCAAGAATGGGAGAGATGGTGAGCGAAACATAGATGGTCTGGCCATTTTTGCGCAGGCGAACCGACTCGCTATGCTTGACGGTTTGCCCCTTCCGGACGCTGGCCAGGATCTCCTCTTCTTCATGCTCGTGACCGGGCGGATGGAGGCGCATGATAGATTGACCGATCATTTCCTCTGTCGTATACCCGAAGATTTTTTCCGCTCCCTTGTTCCAGCTTGTCACAATGCCTTGCAGGTCTTTTCCGATGATGGCATCTTCAGACGATTCGGCAATTGCTGCCAACCGCGATCGGGCCTCATCAATCCGCTTGCGCTCTGTAACGTCGCGATAGGTAATGACAATCTGCAAAGTTTCACCCGCCGCATTGAGGATGGGCGCGGTGCTGACTTCGGCGATTGTGCTGGTGCCTGCATAACTCGAGTAAAGTCTTATTTCGAGGTTTTGCACGTAGTCGCCGCGCAGCGCGCGCGCACCCGGCCACTGTTCACCGGGAATCAATTCGCCGTCCAGTGTGTACTCCTCGACCATTCCCTTGACGGTTTCAGTGGAGAGAGTCTGGCCCGGCAAGCCAAGAACGCGCGCCGCCGCGGGATTCATTTGGACAGGGTTATAGTCCTTGTCGATAACAACAATCCCTTCCGTAAGGCTGTCGAAGATCGTCTTGAGTTGGATTTCGCTCTCTGTCCGGTGCTGCGCACTCAGCGCCATGCGCCTGGAGATCGTCGAGATCATCAATACGTGACCCAGAATGACTATTGTGGCGATGGAGATGACCGCCATGCTGAAAGGGTTGACGCTAACGGAATTCGCCAGGGAAACGGAGATTGATTGACCGGGAGTGAAACGAACCGCTGCCATGCCCACCGCGTAGGTGACAGGGATAGACAAGCCAAGAATGAAACTGCTCAAAAACTTGCGCCAGCTCCAACTGTGGAGATCTTCTCTGCGGGCAAATGCCCATTGCAGTACGAGAAAGGAGACGGCAATCGCCAAAGCGACAGAGAGCGCAACCCCTCCGGGCGAGTAGATGCGCGTGGCCTGTAGCCGCATGGCTTCCATGCCGATGTAATGCATGGCGGCGATGCCACTTCCCATGATTAGGCTGCCTGCAAAGGTGCTCGCCATCCCCATGGCCGGCCGGCTCACAATGTAAAGAGCCACGCCAGAGGCTCCAACGGCGGTCACGAGAGAGAGCACTGTCGAAGGCCAGTCGTAACGCACTGGCACCGGCAGCTCAAAGGCCGACATGCCCACGCAGTGAGTGGCCCAAATGCCGATGCCCATGGCCATGGCGCCGCCGTAAAGCCATATCACCTGGGTCCATCCCCTGCCTGCTTTAACTCGCTCGCCCAAGTCGAGCGCTGCGTAAGCAGCCAGTATTGATATGCACACCGATAACGCAATCAATCGATAGTCGTAGTAGCCGTAAATAATCGAACCGCTCCTCATCAGTCCACCAACCCGGGGGATTGTCAATCTCTGGTGAACTTGCACATTGAGACAAGCTGTTCGCCAGGCCCGCAAAAAACTTCTCAGAGCCGAGATATTTTCATCTCATTGTTGGGTCATACGTTGAAATGCCTATGTGTTGCCGGGGAAACGGCACTCCTCCAATTGTAGACTAATTTTATCTATTTTACGTAAACGCGGCTCACGAAAATACTGCTGAAAAGTGTCCTTTTTTGCTCACATCCAGAAAGTGGAAAAGGTGATTTGAGAATTTGACACAAGTATTTGCGATTCCAGCTCTTGCGCGCTCGCGGACGAGCGGTCGCGGGGAGGGTATCTCGCTTCGTGCTGCTTTGACGCGGAAACATGGATCGACAAATAAGGGCCTTGGCGGGGAAAGCTGGTTCCGATTAGCTTGACGGGGCTGCATGGCGGACCTAGACTCTGAGAGGTTTGTGCGTGCGGGCTGTGTCCCGGATGGCGGACCCTCCGGGCACGGTACCCCTTTCTGGAAAGCCGGACAACCGTGTTCCGAATAGTCGCAGGGAGAAACCCTGGAGCGACTATAACTTGTGAGTGGGTGCGTTCCCTTTGGTCCATCGCCCCAGGCGGAAGGCAATCAGAATTGGAGAAATGTATGGCATCGGTATCCCTCGAGCAGGAGATCAATCCCTGGGAAGCCCAGGCGGCGCGATTTGACTTTGCGGCGCGCAAACTCAACTTGGAAGAAGGCTTGTGGAAATTGTTGCGCATGCCTGCACGCGAGATCATCGTGCACTTTCCCGTCACCATGGACAGCGGCCACATGGAGATGTTCACAGGCTTTCGGGTGCAGCACTCGATTGCCCGCGGCCCCGGCAAGGGCGGCATCCGGTATGCGCCCGACGTGAGCCTCGACGAGGTGCGTGCGCTGGCCAGCTGGATGACTTGGAAATGCGCGGTTGTGAATATTCCCTTCGGCGGCGCCAAGGGCGGGGTCATCTGCGACCCGAAGAATATGAGCCGCGGCGAGCTGGAACGCATGACCCGCCGCTACACCTCCGAGATTATCGACTTCATCGGGCCGGAAAAAGACGTTCCGGCGCCCGACATGAACACGAACGAGCAGACCATGGCTTGGGTCATGGATACATACTCGATGCACCAGGGGCACACGGTCACCAGCGTAGTCACCGGTAAGCCCTTGAGCCTCGGCGGCTCGCGCGGCAGAACTGAGGCCACCGGTCGCGGCGTTCAGGTGATCTGCGACGAAAGTACGCGCTACCTGAAGATGAATATTGACGGCTGCCGGGTGGTCATTCAAGGCTTCGGGAACGTGGGGTCCAATGCCGCTCGCCTGATGATGGAGCGCGGCTACAAAATCGTGGGGATCGCCGAATTCGACGGCGGCCTGTCTAACCCCAAAGGCATCGATATTCACCAGTTACTTGAATACAAGCGTCGCAACAACACCATTCTGGGTTTCGGCGGCGCAGAAGCCATGCCCAGCGAGGAGTTGTTGGTTTCTGACTGCGATATTCTCATTCCCGCGGCCAGGGAGAACGTGATCACTAGCCGCAACGCCGGGCAGATCAAGGCGAAGGTAGTCGTCGAGGGCGCCAACGGCCCCACCACCGCGGTTGCCGATGACATCCTGGCTGAGAAACGCATCTTCATCATGCCCGACATATTGGCCAACGCCGGCGGCGTGACGGCCAGCTACTTCGAGTGGGTGCAGGACCGCCAAGGCTACTTCTGGAAAGAAGCCATCGTCAACGAGCAACTGGAAACCATCCTGCGTGACAGCTTCGAGGATGTGGTCCGGTATGCCGAAGCCCACAACGTCAACAACCGCATCGCTGCGTATATGCTGGCCATCGATCGCGTGGCCCAAACTATTCGCCAGCGCGGCATTTACGCTTAGCTCGTCAGACGAGAGCTGCGGCAACAAATGAGCGGGACGGGCCAACGGCCTGTCCCGCTCTTCATTTTTTTGACAATGCGCAACTATTCTTGCGCGGCGCTGTTACTAACAGTAGAAGTCTTACTCCCAAGGAGAACTAAGATGAAGTCGCTCAGCCGCACCCTTACAAGGTGCATCGGCATGCTCTTGGTGTGCGCGTTGCTGCTGCCGTCTATAGCCAGCGCGAAACCGCTAACTCCTGAAGCTGTTCATGCTCGTCTCCTGAAGCGCGGCGTTGGTTACTGGGTAGGTGTGCAATTGCAGAATGGCGTCGAATTCTCGGGCAGACTTGTCAGCATCGACGAGCAATCGTTCGGCCTGCAGTTGTACAACGATCCGGAGATAACACCCGTGTTCTACAGCGATGTCGTCGATCTTCGCATGGGGATTACGCGCAAGGGGTTCTGGATCATAACCGCTGCTGGCTTTGCCGCAGTGGCTACAATGGCCGCGGTGTCGATCCATGAAATGAACAAGAACAGACTGCAACTGCCTACTCAGCCTGCGCAGCCCGTTTTTCCTTAATGCAAAACGGCATGCGCCAACCAAAGCGGGATGGGTCAACGGCTCATCCCGCCTCTAATTTCGCACAGCGCAAGCCAGTGCCGCGAGACGCCGCTCCGGCTCACAGTGCGATAATGGAGCCACGCCACCAGAGACTCTGACGTGGGACGTAGCTCGCATGAATCTGCCCAACTCCATCACGATGAGCCGTATCGTCATGATCCCGCTGCTGCTGTGGATTCTCACGACCCACTTTCCCTGGCATGCGCATGGAGCACAGGAGATTACTGCTTCTGTTCTGTTTGTGCTGGCCTCCATTACCGACGGCTTGGATGGCTATCTGGCTCGCAAATGGAAGCAGATCACCACCATTGGCATGCTCCTGGACCCCATCGCAGACAAGATTATGGTCACCGGCGCCCTGATCGCCCTGGTGGCCTATAATCCCGATGTTGTCAAGGTATGGATCGTGGTGGTTATCATCAGCCGCGAGTTTCTCATCAGCGGCCTCCGGTCGATTGCCGCGTCGGAGGGTTTCACGATCCAGGCCAGTGACCTGGGCAAACTCAAGACGGTCATCCAGATTGTTTGCGTGGTCTCTGCCATTCTGGCTCATGGCTGGTTCCAGTGGAAGTTCGGCGTGCTCATCATTCCCGTCAAGTGGATTGCCGTCGCCGCCATTTATTTCACGGTGCTGGTCTCCTCCGTCTCCGCCATTGACTACTTTGTGGGTTTCTGGAAGCAGATAGACCACGCCAGTAAAGACCGCCGCAAGGCCTTTGTGCTCACCAGGCGCAAGAAAGCAAGCACGCCATAAGCGGCTGCGATACAAGACGCATCCTTTCAGTGCAATCGAATCTCAGCTGCGCAGTTGTTTTCCCGCAGCCCCCAAGATCCGCCCTTCATGGGTTGTTGCACTTTGGGTACTCATCTCGCGCGCGGAGGCCAGCGCGCCGTGCACCCGTATGCGACAATCTTCGAAAGACCGAATTTCCTATGAGACCTTCTCGTCTCCTTTTGCTGGGCGCCGCTTTATCATTCTTGGCCGCCCCATTGGCTTGGCCCCAGGCGCCATTTGCGCCCAAGGCCGCTCCGTCGGTTCCGCTGGTACTGGCCGGCGGCACGGTGGTGGACGTGACCGATTGGGGCCGCTCGGCGAAGGATCTGCCAGACTCGGTCGTCATCATCCGAGACGGGCGCATTACCAATGTCGGATCGCGCATGGCGGTCTCTATCCCCAAAGGCGCGCGGGTAATCGACTGCACCGGCAAGTTTCTTATCCCGGGCCTCATTGACGGCTTCGCAGGCATGAATTCGCAGGGCCAGGCAAACGCAGACCTCTATATGGGCGTCACCTCCGTGGTCGCGGTTAGCGACCCGCGCCGCGGCGTCGTAGATTTTGCGGCCTCGCCCAGCCCACACCTTTACACGCTGGACTCGGTGGGCTCAACCGACAACTGGAGCCTGCTGGCCAAACGCCCTGAGTGGGCGCTAAAGCTGAGGGAAGGCGCGCGCCGTGTCGAGCTGAGCCCCGAGGATACCCTCGGGCAACTTACCGAAACCGCACGTCTGGGAACGCGCGCCGTCTGGCTGGGCCACAATCTTACCGCCGCCAATGTCCAATGGATAATGGCGCGCGCACACCAGTTGGGCTTGGTCACCTACGGCGAGTTTGTTGCCGCACCCTACAATGTGGGAGTAGAGGCCGGGGTGGATGTACTCGTTCACATGGGCCATTATGAGCTGGGCGTCCTTCCTGACGAATTACAGAGGCCGCTGGTGGAAGACTCCGAGGGCACGGCCGCGGCCACAGCTTACGATTACGCTGAACGCCTGCCTCCCACCGACCCGCACCTGCGCAGCTATGGACATTTTCTGGCTACCCATCACGCAGCGCTCATGCCTACATTCAGCATCTACTATGCGCAGTTGCCGAATCATCGCAACCTGTGGATGGAGCCGGCTGCTCTTCTGCTAGACCCTGCTCGCATCTTCGACCCTGTTAACCGCACGAGTGGCGAAGCGAACTACCCACTCTCGACATGGACGCGCCATCTGCCCGCCTCCGCCCAACGCTGGATGGAAGAGAGCCTGCGCAAGAAGGCTGACCAATCGGCCCTGCGGCTCTGGCGCATCAACGAAACTTTGTTTTCGGAGTATCCGCACTATCTGGCTGCATCCGGTGCGCCGGTCCAGGGTTCCTTGCCCGGCATCTCAATGCACACTGAGTTGGAGCTGCTGGTCCGCCTGGGGCTCTCTCAGCGCGAGGCTCTGGCTGCCGCCACCAATAATTACAGCCTCCAATTCGGCTGGAACGAGCTGGGATTGATTGCTCCCGGCCGCCGAGCAGACGTTCTCGTCCTCGACGGTGACCCCACAGAGAGCATCTGGAACGTCCGTCGCATCTCGGGCCTCATCTTCAACGGGAATCTAATGGACCGCACAAGCCTGCTGCACTGGAAGCATTGAATCCTGATTCGATCCCACCTCCTCTCGGCAGAGGCCAGGCAGAACTGACGCACATCGTTTAACGTAAGAAGTGACAGGCGGTTTCATGCAGGCTCTTCCCAAGGCCATGGCCGATTCCCGATCCCATTCCATATCCAGGCCGAAGCACCACAATCAGTGGCTCATCCTCATCGCGGCCTTCAAGCTGGCGCAAGCGCTGCTGTTTGTGGCCATCGGCGTGGGCGCGGTCAGACTGCTCCACAAGGACGTCGCTGACGTACTCACCAAAGCAGCCGAACATCTACGTTTCAACCCCGAGTCGCGCCTCGTCAACTTCATCCTGAAAAATGCGCCGCTGGTCAATGACCAGGTGTTGCGCCGCATTGGCGCGGTAGTCTTTTTTTATGCCGCCCTCGACCTGCTTGAAGGAATCGGCCTGTATCTGGAAAAAGTTTGGGCCGAGTTCCTTACCCTGGTCATCACGGCATCGTTTCTTCCCTGGGAGGCCTTCGAGATCTATCGCAGGATCACATTGCCACGCGTCAGCCTGCTTACGGTCAACGCGATTGTCCTCATCTATCTTTTGAAACTGGTGATGACGCGTGAAAAGCGCGAGGAGGAATCCGGTGTCACGAGCCTGGATGAATAAGGCTGCGCTTTTTCTTAAATGGAAGCGGGGAATACTTAAACTTTCGCTTTTTGTTCCCTATCATGAGTCATCGGTCGTGTCCAGTGCCCGGAACATAGAAGATAAACACTAGGCGTTGTGGTAGTCGGGATCTGATCGTCTATTAGGGTAGATTTCCACAGATACACCTCATCTCTTTGCCTTTACTGCAATTTTCTTCTTGGCGATAACCAGGATAAGGGGTACTATCGCTTGTGAGTGGTCAAAAGTGGTCCGATGTGAATCGTTGTGGAGTTCACCGGGCTGTTCCAAGGAAAGATTAACCGATTTTCCTCTTTGATTTACAGGAATCGACGCCAATCCTCCGGGGGAACCTGATTGGCTAATCGAAAAACGGCAGCAAAAGGCGTGTAGCAGACGTGGTTGGTGTGTGAAATCAGCCGCGAGGAACGGGCAACAATGGCGGCATTTCGTGGAAACCATACGGCGAAGGTTGATCCCAAGGGGCGGCTCAAGCTCCCCTCTGGGTTCAAGGAGCAGGTGGACGAAGCGAATGTCACGCAGTTTTACATCACCTCGACCGACGGCAAGAAGGCGGAAGTCTGGCCCCTGGCGGAGTGGGAACAGCGGGAAAGTTTGCTGTCTGATACGAGCACCATGGACGACGCGGTGGAGAAGTACCTCAACCTGACCAGCTACTACGGCCACCAGGTGGAGATGGACAAAGAAGGCCGCCTCTTGTTGCCGCAGATTCTGCGCGGCACGGCCAAATTGGATGCGGATGTTGCAGTGCTGGGAAAGTTGCATTACCTGGAGGTTCATAACCTCGAGGCCTTCGAACAGAATCTGCTGGCCAACGCATTGACAGTGGAAGATCGCCAATCACTGAAGACGATCTTCAAGCGGCGGAGTTGACCGCCCCAACCCCCAAGGGGGAGCGCATGACGAAATCAATTGAGCGGCATGCGCCAGTTCTTTTCGAGGAAGCGATTGATTTTCTCCGAGTGCGTCCTGGGTCTACGGTGGTGGACTGCACGCTGGGACTGGCCGGGCACGCCGCAGGAATTGCAAGGCTGCTTGGAGCTGAGGGACATCTGATCGGTTTTGATCGAGATCCCGAGGCGCTGGCGCTGGCCAAGGAGAAGTTGGACGGGGTTTGCAGTGAGTTAGGCAGCCAGGCGCCGCGAGTTACTTTGATCGGCGCGGCTTTCAGCTCGGCGCCCCTGCACTTGAAGCCCGCCTCAGTGGACGGCCTGCTCGCCGACTTTGGAGTGAGCAGCCTTCAACTGGACGAGGGCGAAAGAGGATTTAGTTTCATGGCGGACGGCCCGCTGGATATGCGCATGGATACGCGCTCCGGGCTAACCGCCGCACAAGTGGTGAATGAGGCGAACGAGCGAGAGCTTGCGGACCTTATTTACGAATACGGAGAAGAAAGGAGGTCGCGGAGAATCGCCAGAGCCATTGTTCGCGGGCGGCCGGTAACAACCACGGGGCAGTTATCCCGGATTGTAGCCTCAGCCGCCCCGGCAATGAAACAGGCGCACATTCATCCGGCTACCAGAACATTTCAGGCGCTTCGTATTTATGTGAATCATGAGCTAGACGAGATTCGGGCTTTGCTGGAGGCCGCACCCAAGTTGCTCAAGCCCTCCGGAAGGCTGGTAGTAATAAGTTTTCACTCTTTGGAAGATCGCATCGCAAAAGACAGCCTGCGCGCAGGTGCGCGGCAGGGAATCTGGGAGATTCTCTCAAAGAAGCCGGTTACGGCCGGAGAAGAAGAGTTGGACCGCAACCCGCGTTCGCGGAGCGCAAAGCTGAGAGCGGCGGAAAAAGTAGCTAGAAGCTGAGGAGAATCACCATGGCGGCATGTGCAACAACCAATTTCGAAGTTGGCAGAAGCTGGAGCGCGCGGGTTGCAGAGCGTAACGCCGAGTTGATGGCTCAGCAGGCTCTGCGGCGCAGGGGCGTGCACACGCCGGAGTTCCCTTTCTCGAAGCACTTTGACAACAGCCGCCTGATCAAGGCGCCCGATCCGGTGCGAGCCCACCAGATACGCCGCTTCTCCCAGGCCGTCGCACTTCTTTTCGTATTGACCATGGTCTATGGCTTGCAGCACTTCAGCGCTATCGAGGGCGGTTACCGTATCGAGTCGGAAAAGCAGACCCGCGAGCAATTGCGCGAGGAAAATCGTCAGTTGCGCCTCTCCGAGGCACAGCTCACACAGCCGGGCCGCATCGACAGAATGGCGCGCGAGATGGGTCTTGCGGAGCCGCAACCGGGCCAGATGGTTCAACCCAATGCTGCTCCCGATGCGTCCACCCCAGTGCTTGCGCAAGCTGTCCCTCCAGTTTCCGCCGCGCAATAATCCGGCGCAGTTTCTTCACTGGAGCGATTGTTCATGCCGTCCACCGTTCGACCTAGCCGCAACCGCAATTCCGCGCCGCGTATCATGCCTCTCAAGCGGGCGCGCTTCTGGCTGGTCTGTCTGTTCTTTCTTACCTGGGCCATCCTGATTTGTGTTCGACTCTTCTGGCTCCAGGTCGTGCGCCACTCGGAGTACGTGGAGCGCGCACAAAAGCAGCAGCAGCGCACCTTCGAGGTGGCTCCGCGCCGCGGCGTTCTCTATGACCGCAACCTGCGCGAGCTGGCCATGACCGTGCAAGTGGACTCCATCTTTGCCGTGCCCGCCGAGATTGACGATAAGCAGGCCGCCGCTCATGCCCTGGCCGCAATTGTTCACACCGATCCCAACGACACGCAGAACACCGAGGAGCAGATTGCTGCGCGTCTCGCCGCCGGGCGCAACTTTGCCTGGGTCGCGCGACGCGTGACGCCGGAGGTAGCGGCTCGCGTAAAGGCACTTCCCCTCAAGGGCATCTACTTCCAGAAGGAGTTTCAGCGCTTCTACCCGGACAACCAAATTGCCGCGCAAGTGCTGGGCTATGTGGGTACGGACGACACGGGCCTCGGCGGCCTGGAACAGAAGTTCGAGTCGCAGTTGCACGGCGTTCCCGGCCGCATGTATACCGCCATGGATGCGCGCCGCCACGTACTCGGCTCCACGGAGAGCGAACCGCAGCCGGGTCAGAATCTGGTGCTCACCATTGACGAGAACATTCAATTTATGGCCGAGCAGGCGCTGGACCACGCCATGGCGCGCACCCAGGCTGCCAACGGCACAGTAGTCGTGCAGGACGTCCACACCGGCGAAATCCTTGCGCTGGCCATTCGCCCCACCTTCAACCCCAACGACTTTCGCCACACCACGCCGGAGTTGTTGCGCAACCACGCGGTCAGCGACGTTTACGAGCCGGGCTCGGTTTTCAAACTGGTCACGTATTCTGCGGCGTTGGAGCAGCATGTCACAGCGCCCGACGACATGATCGACTGTCTCGGCGGCAAGATAAACCTCGCCGGTCGCATCATTCACGACAACCAGGGCGAGCACTATGGCCTCATTCCAGTTCATCAGGCGCTCGAGGTCTCCAGCGATGTAGCCGCCGTCAAGCTCGCTCTCAAGGTCGGCCCGGAGCGCTTCTACCAGTTCGTCCGCGACTTCGGCTTTGGAGGCCGCACTGGCGCAGAAATGCCCGGCGAGACCCGCGGCCTGCTGCGCCCGGTGAATAAATGGGGCCCCTCGTCCATCGGCTCGATTGCGATTGGGCAAGAGGTTGGCGTCACGCCGTTGCAACTCGTTTCTATGGTTTCGACCATCGCCAACGGAGGGGTCTATTTGCCTCCGCGCGTGTTGATGCCCGGCCAGGTGGATGGAACGCACAATGGCCAAACGCCAGCCACGCCGCGGGTGGCGTCGCCCTTCAGGCCTGGCGAGGAGTTGCCCAATCCGCTGCCTCCCGGTGCGCATCGCGTACTCTCCACTCTCACTGCCGCCCAGATGCGCAAGATGATGGAGGGCGTGGTATTGTTCGGCACCGGCAAGCCCGCGCAGCTCAACGGCTACTCCTCCGGCGGCAAAACCGGCACCGCACAGAAGATCGATCCTGCCACGCACCTCTATTCGAAGACCATGCACATCGCTTCGTTTGCGGGTATTGCTCCGGTCAACAATCCGGTGATCGCTGTGGCAGTGGTTCTCGACTCACCAAAGGGTGCCTATTATGGCACAGCCGTCTCTGCGCCCGTCTTTGCCGAGGTAGCGCAACAGGTTCTCGAATATCTCTCTGTGCCTCACGACATCGATGCGCGTCGTCCCCACCCGTTATCGAAGGCCGATTTGCACCTGGCCGAAGACGACAGTCATGAGCAAACCGGCGACATCGGCGCCCTCTATGCCGCGGCCAACGATCTGCCCAGAGACGATCCGCAGCGGCCGCTCGCAAACCAGACGCCGTCGGCAAGCTCGCCCGTCGCAGGCGGTCAATCGCAAACCAATGCGCAATCTGCGAACACAAACGCGAACCCCGTCACCACGCAACAGCAGCCCAAGGCATCTACCACGGTCACCATCGCCGAAGGCAAAACCTTGCGCGTTCCCTCGCTCATCGGCTTGCCGGTGCGCAAGGTCATCGAACAGGCCGCCGCCGCCGGACTCGAGGTGGAAATCAACGGCAGCGGAACAGTGCGGGAGCAAGCCCCGGCGCCGGGAACCATGGTCGCGCCGGGAACCCGAATTATCGTTCGCTGCGGACGCCAATAAGAGATGTCATCCTGAGCGAGCGCAGCGAGTCGAAAGCCTGCCCTGAGCGAAGCCGAAGGGGACCTGCATTTGCCTTTCGTTCTTCCGCCTAAATTCCCTTCAGAATACTGCGCGTCGCTTCCAGCGATTTGCCCGTTTCCAGAAGGCTCTTCAGGCTGGCAAGGATGATAGGCCATCCGTTCGAGACACCCTTGATGAACTTCGAATCGGGCTTGTCCATCACGTGCGTCAGCGTCAGCTTCACGGTCTCGCCTGCGGGCTCTAGTTCATATGTCATGCGCGAATAGCCCTCGGCCATCATCTCGGGAAAGAGCTCGTTGCGCCATTTCAGAACCAGCCGCCTGGGCGGATCGATTTCAATTACTTCGCCGCTGTCACCGACGCGCCCGTCGGAAAATGCAATCTGCCACGACGCCCCGGGCTTCCAATCGCTCTTCTGCGTTGTATCAAACCAGAACTGCCGTGTGAACTCCGGCTCGATCAGCGCCCGCCACAGTTTCTCAGGCGTAGTGCGAATAAAAGTTACATACACAAATTGAGATTCAGCCATCGGTTTCTTCCTCCAGTTTTGATTTGAGTTCTGCGAGGACGCGCAAACGGCCCCGCTCGTATTTGCCAATCCAGCGATCGGAAATCTCGTGAATGGGTACCGGATTCAGGTAGTGCAACTTCTCGCGACCACGCCAAATCGTGACCACCAGCGTGGCCTCTTCCAACAGCTTGAGATGTTTTGTTACGGCTTGCCGTGTCATCTTCAGATGCACGCAGAGCTGCCCCAGCGTTTGCCCGTTATCAGCCCGCAGCCGGTCCAGCAGCAGCCGGCGTTCAGGGGCTGCCAGGGCCTTGAAGACCTTGTCCAAATCTGCGCCCATCGAAATCATAATAGGCAACCATTTGGTTGCATGTCAAGGGCGAAGTTAATTCATTTGCACAGGCAGCCGCGTTGAAACAACACACCGCTGCATTAATCTCAGAGCATGGCAGAAAACTCGTGGTATCCATTTGAAGACGGCGTCACTCTTGGCCAGAAAGGGTCTGAGGATGGTGTAATCCTGCGCGATGAGGAGCATCCGCTGGAAGCGCGCATCACCCTGGAACGCGATACGCCCTCCGTGCCCTTCGCCATCACCTGCGGAATCTATGGCTGCATGCTGCACACGCGCTTCTTCAGCCTCGAAAGCGAGGCATGCAGCCAGTACGACCTCATGAAGGACGCATTATCCGCGCTTCTTTTCACGGAGAATGAAGGCGGACCTGAAGGGCGCAGTTCGTTCCTCGACGGCGTCGCCGCGTTTGTCGAAACCTATCCGTGAGAGCGCCCTCAAACGCAGCTATCGGGCTTTGTGAAACCCAATGCTACCGGACAAACTACAATGGAACCCGTGATGAACTGGAATGAATTGATTTCAGAAGTGACCGCCGTTGGCTCCGGAGGCGGCTCAGACGGGCCGGTGATGGGCGTCGAATACGATTCGCGGCGGGTGCTGCCAGGTTCGGTCTTTGTCGCCATGAAGGGCGGCTCGACCGACGGCAACCGTTACGTTGAGAAAGCCATCGCAGCGGGCGCGCTGGGCGTCATTACCGACTCGCCTCAGAAGTTCGACCACCTGCTGGTCTTCGAGGCCGGCCTGCCTGTGCTCGAAGTCGAACACGGCCGTCGCGCACTGGCCCAGGCTTCAGCTGCGTTTTTTGGCCATCCGGAACGCAAGCTCGCGACGACGGGTATCACCGGCACCAATGGCAAAACGACGACTGCTTTTCTAATCGAGTCGCTGCTGAACTCGGCGATGCGCAAGTCTGTTCTTGTTGGCACCATCGAGTATCACGTGGCCGGCGAGGTGCGGCCATCGGTACATACCACCCCTGAGCCACGCGACCTTTTTGAACTGATGGCCGAAGGCGTCGCTCGCGGAGCCAGCGAACTGATTACCGAGGTTTCAAGCCACGCACTCGACCAGGGCCGGGCGACGGGTTTGAATTTTGACGTTGCCGTCTTCACCAACCTCACGCGCGACCACCTCGACTACCACGAGACGATGGAGAAGTATTTTGCCGCCAAGCGCCTGCTCTTCGACGGCACGGTCTATCCCGCTCCGCGCGTCGCAGTGATCAACGCTCACGACCTCCGCAGCAATGAGTTGGCCAAAGCGGCGCGCAAAGCCGGCGCTGAGGTCCGCACATACGGGATAGGGATGGGAGAATGGCGCGCGGCCAGTTACACGCTCACTCCGTCAGGCGCGACGCTCGAACTGGAGACCCCGGCAGGCGCGGCCCAAATTACTTCTCGTCTGGCCGGCGAGGTGAACATCCTCAACTTGCTGGCTGCGCTCACCGCAGCACACGCGCGCGGCGTGCCGTTTGCTGATCTGGCAGAGTTCGTTCACAGGCTCCAGCCCGTTCCCGGACGGTTTCAGTCTGTCGATGCGGGTCAACCTTTCACCGTGATTGTGGACTATGCCCATACCGACGATGCCTTGCAAAACCTGACCACTCTGGCGAAGCAGATGACCTCGACGTCCGGCAAGAGAGTGATTACGGTTTTCGGTTGCGGCGGCGACCGCGACCGCACCAAGCGCCCCAAGATGGGTTTGGCTGCGGGTGAGGGAAGCGACTTCGTGGTGGCCACCAGCGACAATCCCCGCTCAGAAGATCCGTTGGCAATTCTGGCCGAAGTCGAGCCGGGCCTGAGGACCACTCATGTTCGTTTCACGATTGAACCGGATCGCGCCGCCGCCATTCATCTCGCGCTCAAAGAAGCCAAGCCCGGCGACGTGGTTTTGATTGCCGGCAAAGGCCATGAAAAGGAACAGATTCTTTCGACCGGCGTGATTCCGTTTGATGACGTCGAAGTTGCCCTTTCGGCGTTGCGCGAAATGGGTTATGGTGGTGTGCAATGAATCTCACGCTTGCAGAGGCAGCCATTGGCGCGGGCGCGGTGCTCGAGGCGCCGGCGAGCGCGGCAAATGCCGGGGCGCTGGTGCTTTGCGGCTACTCGATCGACTCGCGCACCGTGGCCAAGGGCGAGCTCTTCTTTGCCGTACGGGGCGATCGGCTGGATGGGCACGATTTTGTGGCCGCAGCCATCGAACGCGGGGCGGTGGCCGCGGTGGTTTCGCGCGCGCGCGTTGCCACCTTGCCTGACGCTGCGCTGGCCGCGCCGCTGCTCATCACCGAAGACCCGCTCATTGCTCTGCAGGCATTGGCCGCTCATATTCGCCGCCAATGGGGCAAACGCGTGGTGGCCATCACAGGCTCGGCTGGCAAGACCACAACGAAGGAAGCGATTGCCGCGGCTCTGAGCGCAAAGTTCAACGTGCTCAAGTCCCATGGCAATCTCAACAACGCCTTTGGGGTGCCTCTGCAACTGCTGCGCCTGTCGCCCCAACACGAGATCGCGGTTATAGAGATGGGTATGAATCACCCCGGCGAGATCGCCGCCCTGGCCCGCATCGCAGCGCCGGAATGGGGTGTTGTCACCAACATAGGTACCGCGCACATTGAGAACTTCTCCGACGGCCAGGCCGGCATCGCCCGCGCCAAGCTCGAATTGATTGACGCGCTGCCCTCCACAGGTGTCGCCTTCCTCAACGGCGACGACTCATACCTTTCCCAATTTGGCCGCGATTTTCCCGGTCGAGTGGTCTATTTTGGCGCCGGCCCCTGCGCTGATCCCCGGATTCTTGAGGTTGCAGAAGACCTTGCCGGCCTGCACGTACGGTATCGCGTCGGAGAGCGCGAAGGCCTACTCACGCTCAACCTGCTCGGCGCGCACAATGCGTTGAACGTGATGGCCGGCCTGGCCGTGGCGCTGGAGGCGGGCGTCGAAATCGATGCGGCCATCGCAGCTCTCGAAACTCTCACCGCCGGAGACAAGCGCGGCCAGGTGATCGAGATCAAAGGCGCGACGATTTTGAACGACAGCTACAACTCCAACCCCGAGGCGCTTCGCTCCATGATTCGCACGCTCGCCGCGCGGCCCGCCAAGCGCCGGATTCTGGTGGCTGGCGAGATGCTCGAACAGGGCCAGCACGGCCCTGCGCTCCACGCTGAGTGTGGACGCGCTGCCGCTGCCGCTGGCCTCGACCTGGTCGCAGGGGTCCAGGGCAATGCTGAACACCTGGCAGCCGCCGCCTGCTCGGGAGGTGTAGCCTCGCTCTTTTTGCCTGACGCCGAAGCCGCCGGCCGATGGCTCAAACTCAATCTGCGCAAGGGAGACGTGGTTCTCGTCAAGGGCTCCCGCGGCGTTCATCTGGAGCGGGTAGTCGAGGCGCTCACCCGGCAGCGGAAACCCAGCTAAATTCGCGCGCATCCTCGGCGCGCCCGCCCCCGGCCTAGTAAAATCAACATGAAACCCGCCTCGTGCCGGTGCTGGAGGCCACTTGCTTTACTGGCTGCTCTACGAAAAGCTGTTTCCGTTTGTTCACCCTTTCCGTATTTTTCGCTACCTTACGTTCCGCACTGCCTTCGCCTCGGGCACGGCGCTGCTGATTGCGCTGCTCATTGGCCCGTGGGTAATCCGGAAGCTGCGCGAGTTTCAAATCGGTCAATTCATCCGTGATGACGGGCCGCAGTCGCACCTCAAAAAGTCCGGCACGCCCACCATGGGTGGAGTGCTCATCGCGATTGCTATTTTGCTGCCGACCGTGCTTTGGTCAGACCCCGCCAATCCCTTCGTCTGGGTAGCCGTGTTTTCGACTCTCGCCTTCGGCGCCATCGGCTTTGCCGACGACTACATAAAAGTTGTTCAGCGCCGCAGCATGGGACTCACTGCACGTGCCAAGCTCTTTTGGCAGGGCGTTGCCGGCGCTGCTGTTGCGGGCTTCCTGGTCATTCTTCAGCAATTCAAGCTTTTCTCCACCCAATTGACCGTGCCGTTCATCAAGAGCTGGCGGCCCGACCTTGAATGGCACTGGCTTGGATCCATCCCGCACCTGGGCTTGCTTGCGTTTCTACCCTTCGTCATATTTGTCACGCTCTTCCTGGCCCTGTCTTCCAATGCCGTTAACCTCACCGACGGGCTGGATGGCCTGGCCATCGGTTGCACCATCGTTGCCGCAGCCGCCCTCGCCGTACTCACGTATGTCAGCGGCCACGTGGTCTTTGCCGACTACCTTGAACTCCAACGCATGCCCATGGTGGGTGAGCTGACCGTCTTTTGCGGCTCCATGGTGGGCGCATCCATCGGCTTCCTCTGGTACAACGCCCATCCGGCTGAAATCTTCATGGGCGACGTGGGTTCGCTGGCCTTGGGCGGGGCCATCGGCACGGTCGCTGTCCTCATTCGTCAGGAGATGCTGCTGCCCTTTATCGGCGGCATCTTCATCATCGAGGCGGCCTCCGTCATTCTCCAGGTAGGCAGCTACAAGCTGCGCAATAAGAAGCGTATCTTCAGAATGGCCCCCCTGCACCATCACTTCGAGCAGTTGGGCTGGAGCGAATCCAAAATCATCGTGCGCTTCTGGATCGGCGCACTCGTGTTTGCATTGTTTGCACTTACCACCCTGAAATTGCGTTAAACAAGTTTAGGATTTGAGTTAATCGGCGCACAATAAAAAGGTCGAATAGGCCAAAGGAAAAGATCCGATGTTGGACATCAAAGGCAAGAAAGTTCTGGTTGTGGGATTGGGAAAGTCCGGCCTGGCGGCAGCGTTGTTTCTGCGCCGGCGTGGCGCTCATGTGACGGTGTCCGACGTGCGAAGCGCCGAGGCGCTGGCCAAGGAGATCCCCACACTGATCGAAGAGGGCATCATGGTGGAGACAGGCGGTCACGGCCTACTCACCTTCCGCCGTCAGGATCTTATCGTCGTCAGCCCCGGCGTGCCGCTGGACACTCCCGAGCTGGTGCAGGTAAAGCATTTCGGCCTGCCGGTCATCGGCGAACTTGAGCTGGCCGCGCGCTTTCTCAAGGGCAAAATGCTTGCCGTCACCGGCTCCAATGGCAAGACCACAACCACCACGATGCTCGGCGAAATCCTCGCGGCCGGCGGCCTGACCACGCTGGTCGGCGGCAACATCGGTGTACCGGTTGTGGCGCTCATTGACGACAGCACAGACGAGACCTGGTCGGTCCTCGAAGTCTCCAGCTTCCAGCTTGAAACCACAGAGCAGTTCCATCCAAACATCGCCGTGATTCTCAACATCACGCCGGATCATCTGGATCGTCACGGCAGCTTTGAAAACTACATTCGAGCCAAGGAGCTCATCTTTGCCGCGCAAACGGCCGAAGATTGCCTGGTGCTGAACGCCGACAACACCCCCTGCGAAGAGGCAGCCAAGCGAGCGGCGGCCAGGGTCTATTGGTTCTCCATCGAGCATCCGGTTCCGCAAGGAGCCTGGTTGGAGCAGGGGTCTGTCGTCTATCGCTCCGCTGCGGATGCAGCCAAGGAATACGTAATGCCTTCAAGAGGGATTCCGCTCAAAGGCGCGCACAACGTCGAAAATGTGCTCGCCGCGGTCTGTGCCGCTCGTCTTGCTGGCGTTCCAGTTGAAGTCATTCGGCGCGCCATCGAAGATTTCCGAGCCGTGGAGCACCGCCTGGAATACGTAGCCACGCGAAACGGCGTCGAGTATTACAACGACTCCAAGGCCACCAACGTGGATGCCACCGCCAAGGCCGTCGCCTCCTTCAGTAGTGGCATTCATCTCATTCTCGGCGGCAAGGACAAGGGCTCTCCCTACACGGTGCTTGCCGATCTGCTGCGCCAGCGCGTCACAGCCGTCTATACCATCGGCGCAGCGGCGCCCAAGATCGAGAAGGATTTGCGCGGCGTCGTCTCCATTCACTCCTGCGGAACCCTTGACAAAGCCGTTGCCGCCGCAGCCTCGGCTGCGCACGCCGGCGAGGTCGTGGTGCTCGCCCCCGCCTGCTCCAGCTACGACCAGTTTGAAAACTACGAGCAGCGCGGACGCGTCTTTAAGGAACTTGTAAACGCACTGCGGGATTGAAGAATGGCAAAGCGCGCAGGAGTCGATAAGTGGATGTTCTTCATCACCGTACTGCTGATTGTGGCGGGACTCGCGATGGTTTTTTCCGCCTCGGCCATCATGGCGCAGGCGCGGTATCACTCCCCTTACACTTTCGTCGGCAAGCAGGCTCTCTGGGCGCTCTTCGGTTTGGCGGCGCTGCTGCTTCTTTCGCATATCGATTACACGGTCTATAAATCCCCGCGCTTCATCTACCCTGCGCTCTCGGTCACCATCCTTCTGCTGGTACTGGTTTTCCTCATGCCCGGCTCGCACAACACCCACCGCTGGATTCGTTTTGGCGATTTCTTCACCTTCCAGCCGTCGGAGATTGCCAAACCCGTGCTGGTTTTATTCCTGGCCTGGTTTCTCTCCACGCGGCTCGACAAAATGCGCGACTGGAGAAATACCCTCGTGCGCGCCATCCTCATTCCGGTGGTTTTTGTCATCCTGATTGTGCGCCAGCCTGATCTGGGAACCGCTCTGGTGCTGGCCGGCGTTACGGTCATGATGCTGTTCCTGGCCGGAATGAATTGGAAGTACCTGGCCGGCGTTCTTTGCGCCACGTTGCCGTTTCTGGCCGCGCTGCTCATCTGGGTGCCTTGGCGCTGGGCGCGCATCATGGTCTTTCTACATCCCAACTGCGATGCAAAGGAACTCCCCGCCGCCAGCTATCACGTTTGCCAGTCGCTCATCGCTGTCGGCACCGGCGGCGTGGCCGGCCGCGGTTACATGGAGGGCGTGCAAAAGCTATTCTTCCTGCCCGAAGCCCACACGGACTTCATCTTCGCCAACATCGCCGAGGAGATGGGCTTCATCGGAGCCATCGCCATCGTGCTGCTTTTTGCGGCCTTCGCCTTGCGCGGCCTGCGCATCGCGTTTCACGTGCAAGACCCCTTTGGCCGCCTCACCGCATTCGGCATCACCGTGGCCGTAGTTCTGCAAGCCTTCTTCAACATCAGCGTGGTGCTCGCCCTGCTGCCCACCAAAGGCATTCCTCTGCCTCTGATCTCCTCAGGCGGAACGTCGATAGCCGTAACTCTGGCCAGCATTGGAATCCTGCTCAACATCAGCAGGAAAGTGGACTGACTCTAACTTTGAAGGTGTAAACTTTCATGCGAAGGAGATTTCGCCAATGGGCAATGAATCTAGATTCAAGATTCCTGAGAATTGCAGGGGGCTTGGCGACGCAAGAGAGACAATTTACGATGAAAAACTAAAGGTAGCCAAGAAGTTCATCGAAAAGTTTGTCGAACGAGTTGCTACGCCCAAGAACGTGGATGAATCAGATGGCCGACGTTTTTTTGAAATCTGTCCTGAGGACTGTTATCCGCTCCCCGACGCTCCCTGGAATGCCAAAGGTGAATTTCTCGCCGACATTACTTGGGCAGAGATCGGCAAAGACAAACGATTACTCTTGGCTTGTGAAATTGAATGGGGAACGGGTTGGCACGCGAATACAAATTGGTTCCAAGTCGCGGAGCATTTTGAAAAACTCCTTCCTGTAAAGGCTTCCTTTAAAGTGTTTATCCTTTCTTCCGACGAACCATTGGATAAGGCTAAGAGAATTGTCGAGAGGGACTTCTTAATTGAATTCGCTAGAGAAAAGCTCGCGGCGTCTCTGGAAAGATATGGACATCATCTCGCTGGAGAAGTTTATATCTTTATAGATTTCCCGAGAACCCATAAACCGAGGACATCAGGAATCTATCGATCATTTATCTGGCTTGCGAAAGAATTTGGGAAGCAAGAAGTGAAGCTAATGAAGGGTCCAGGCGGAGATCTCATCCGCTCTTGAATGCATCTTGTCTCAGTTCCGAGCATAGTGCCGGACTAAGGAGGAATTTCAAATGACGTCGACAGGATTCCCCGAGAAGGGAAGGCAAGTAAAACGAAAAGCGGACGGTCTGACGGGCGAAGCGTGCGAGAGCGACCCCAGCAGAGACGTTGTAGCCGTACACTTATCGGCGCGGGGCGCGCATAAAATAATCGTCTGCAGCTCTGAGGAGTTTGTCCGTGACTGGGATGTGACCGTAGGGACTGCGCCGAAAAGGATTAATTATAAACAGGCCATTATTGCCTCCGTGATCTTAGGGATATGCTTTTTTATTTGGCTTAAATCCTGCGTTGGCGGGTTCACCTACCCCAGTGATGTCTTGGATCACAAGATTTCCGTTGTCAATGGCAGCACTGAATTTGACGTAACAATAAAGCTAGAAGGGTGGAATGCTGGAAGCGTCTACCATGTCGCAGGTGAGATACCAGACGTCGTTAAACATGAATTGGAAGAGGGAAGCCAAGAGCAAAGTATACTCTTCCGCATTGTGGGGGACGTTCATAGCGGCGGTGGAAATGATGATTACGGAAACCCAATGCCAGAGTCTTCCACGACGTTCAATGCATTTAACATCCGGTACTCAATGGATGATATGAAGAAGGTTAATTGGGACCATATGTCAGGTATTGGGCTATTAAACTTAGGTTCTGTAACAAGATTTGGGTCGTATGGCGATAATGCTGTGAAAAGTTACTGCGAAAAGTCACTTGCACAAACCTATTCCCATGATTTCTGCGCCAATTTTTAGCCAATGACTTCTCCCTCGAAGGGCACTAACTTGGCAAACCTGCGCGTACTCATCGCTGGAGGCGGCACCGGAGGCCACATCATTCCGGCGCTGGCTGTGGCGCGCGAACCGGTTGCTCACCACGATGCCGAGGTGCTCAATTCCCGGCGCGGGATTTGCAGACAATTACCGCCATTTGGCGCACAATCTTCACAGCACGGGATGGGCAGGGATGACAAGCAAAGGTCGAGTGACGAAGTCGGTCGAACGGTCACAAGAAGGCTACCCCCCCTACCCCCCCTTTATATTTTCAAAACCTTGCAGGTAATTATTTAGTTACGATGCGAAGAACGGATTCGCATTAAGGCTCTGGCGTCGGAAAGGAACAGATTTGTCGAACTTGCGCGTACTCATCGCTGGCGGCGGCACCGGAGGGCACATCATTCCGGCGCTGGCCGTGGCGCGCGAACTAGTCGCGCGCCACTCTGCCGAAGTCCTTTTCGTCGGCACGGCGCGGGGCATGGAGAGCCGGCTTGTCCCCGAGGCTGGCTTCAATCTGCGCCTGGTCGATGTGGGCCAGCTCAAGAATGTATCGCTGCTCACCCGCCTGCGCACGCTATTCGCGCTGCCCCGCGCCATCTTCGCTTGCAAAAAGATCATCCGAGAGTTCCAGCCTAACGTTGTCTTCGGCGTGGGCGGATACGCCTCCGGTCCGGCGATGGCTGCGGCCCTGTGGCTCAAAATTCCTGCCATGGCCTTCGAGCCGAACGCGATGCCCGGCCTCGCCAATCGCCTTGTCGGCAAGCGCGTTCAAGCCGCCGCCGTCAACTTCCCCTCAGCCGCCAAATGGTTCCGAGACGCCGAGGTCACCGGCATTCCCGTCCGCCCGGAATTCTTCACCCTCGCGGCTCCCACCGCGCCCCACCTGCTCATCTTCGGCGGCTCGCAAGGCGCGCGCATCTTCAACCAGCATCTCCCCGAGATCCTTCTTGGTCTGCTGCACGAAGTGCCCGGACTCACCGTCCTCCACCAGAGCGGCCAGCGTCAATTTGAGCAGACCGAGGCGGCTTATGCCGCCAGCGGAGCCGACCCAAGCCGCTGGGAAGTCCGGCCTTTTATCGACGACATGCCCGCCCGCTTTGCACAGGCCACGCTGGTCATCTCCCGCAGCGGAGCGTCAACTGTTGCCGAACTTGCCGCGGCAGGCAAGCCGGCCCTGCTGGTTCCCTTCGCTGCAGCCGCCGACAACCACCAGCTGCGCAACGCCGAGGAAATGGTCAAGGCCGGAGCTGCCGTCCTGCTAGACGAATCTGAGATCGGTGCACCCGGAAAGCTGCTCTCTACCCTCGTCAGTTTGCTCACCGATCCAGAGCGGCTGGCTTCCATGGCATCTGCGGCTCACACCCAGACCCGTCCCGCTGCCGCCGAGCGCATAGCCAGCCGCCTCGCAACCCTCGCGCAATTTACCGCTTGACGATCTTCTCCAGGCGCGGGTCAGTCCACAAAGGCGCAAAAGCTTGGTCTTTATACACGGCCTTCAACTCCGGATAGTGCCCTTCCTTAGCTCTTCGCAAATACTCCAGGGAGCCTTCCACGTTACCGCGTTTTATGTACGCTTTTGCAATCAGGAAGGAAATGCGGGCGCGCTGCTCCGGCGTGCTGAGCTGGGCAAACGCTCCATTATCGCTGTCGCTCAGAATATCGGCGTCGAGTTCCAGGGCGCGAGCATATTCAGTCATGGCGCGATCCATATTGCCCAGCCCTACCCAGGATTCCGCCAGGTTTATGTGGGTGGCCGCGACCGACTCATCCATCGCCAACGCCTGCTTGAAGTACTCAATTGCAGACTTGTACTTCTTGTCGATTAGTGCTACGGCTCCCAGATTGTTCAGCGCGGATGTGAGTTGCGGATCGTACTTCAGCGCACGGCCAAACTCCTTGTGCGCATCCCCCCGGTTGCCCAGTTTGAGTTCTGCAACGCCCAGCTTGTTATAAATCACGGCATTTTGGCGGGAGATGCGCAGGGCAGTCTGATAATAGGCAGCCGCGCGGAGATAGTCGCTGTGTACGCCCGCCAGATCTCCTTTTTCTTCCAGCATCTTCACCTTGTCCTGGTCCGTTTGGGCATCGTCCGAGGAGGAGGCTGCCCATCCCTTTGGGGCCGTGCAAATCAGCATGCTTGCCGCCGCCAGCAACATCATCAGTCGTTTCATAGTTCACCTCTCCTGCACAGGCGCATTGTGTGGAGCGGCAGTTCCGCTTGCCGGCTCCGGTGGTCTGCCCCCTTGCATGGATCCCAGTAAAGAGCAGGTACGGGCGGTCCGCAACGCTATACCTGCTACCCACCCGTTCTGGGAGGTTAAATACCCTCCTGAAGTAACATAACCCGCAGCCCTGTTTCTACTTACGGCTCTTGAGTATACGGCACAATGAGCCTGACAGGCATCTTGCGCCGGGGGTTACACGCCGTTACATGCCAATTTCTGCTTCCTCCTCAACCGTTAAGGACTTGCCAAGAAAGGATGCGGCATCGCTACATTACAATCAGTCCGGGGCCGGATGAGGAAATACAAGGGTGGATACGATGGCGATAGAGAGCCCGGAGTTGGCCGATATCGAAGCCAAGCGTGCGGAACTGGATGCGGTGCTTCAGTCCGAACCCTTTACCCGCGCTCCTACGCTCGCCCATCTTCTGTCCTATTTATGCGAAAGCCTTTTTGCCGGTAAGGCCAGTCAAATCAAGGAGTATTCCGTCGGACTCGAGGTCTTCCATCGTGGGCCCTCCTTCGATCAGGACTCCGATTCCATTGTGCGCGTGGAGGCCAACCGCTTGCGCAAGCGCCTGGCCGCGTACTATGCGGGCGAAGGCGCAACCCACAGGCTGCGCATCACTATTCCTCTGGGACAATACATCCCGCGGTTCGAATCTGCGGTTCCCCACCTGGAGCAACTCGCATCACCTGACGCCTTGCAACCGTCTCAGCTTGGAAACAAAGGCGTCATAAACAAGCTGACAGAACCGATACTTCGCCTGTCGAGCCATCCGGCCTGGTGGCTTGTCCCCGCTCTCGTGCTTCTGTCTCTCGGCCTTGGTTGCGCCCTGCTGATTGTCCGGCACATCAAACAGCCTGCGCCGGCGGCCGAGCGGAATCAGCCGACCCTGCCCGCCGAAGCGCAGTTCGGCCCGCCCGGCGGAGAGGAGGTCCGTATCTTGGCCGGCTCAAGCCGCAGCTTTGTCGATCATGCCGGCAAGCTGTGGAATGCAGATGCCTGGTTCGAAGGAGGCACCGCTGTGAAAGGCCCGGCGCAGCAGATCCGGCGCACGCAAAACTCAGATTTCTACCTCACTAGCCGACAGGGGCAATTTCGCTATGCCATCCCGCTTAAGCCGGGGATCTATGAACTGCACCTGCACTTTGCCGAGACGGTCTACGGCCCGGAGTCCAGCGGAACCGGTGGGGAAGGCAGCCGTCTCATGACCGTGCGCGCCAACGGAAAAATGCTGCTGACCCGCTTCGATATTGTTGCCGATGCAGGCGGCAGCACTGCCGACGTCAAGGTATTCGCTGGGATTGAGCGGGCGGCCGATGGACTGCTCCATCTGGAGTTTTCCGGCGATGACGGTAAGCCCGCCATTCTTTCCGCCATCGAGATTCTGCCAGGATTTCGAGGACACATTCGGCCCGTGCGCCTGCTTGCCCGCCAGATCCCCTATTACTCCAACGATAGCCACTGGTGGAGTCCAGACAACTATTTTGATGGCGGCCAACTGGCGAATTACACAGCTCCGGTAAGCGGAACCGACGATCCTGAACTCTACGAAACCGAGCGCTGGGGAAACTTCTCTTATGCAATCCCCGTTTCGCCGGGAAAATACTCTGTGACACTGCACTTCGCGGTGCGCCACCACGACTGGGACCAGCCTTCACCCCCGCCCGGCGAGAAAAGAACTCCCGTTGCCCACACCTTCGATGTCTTCTGCAATGGAAACGCGCTACTCAGGGGCTTTAACCCCGTGGCCGAGGCGCATCAGTCGGATGTGGTCATCCGCAAATTTACAGGCCTTGAACCGAATGCCCAAGGCAAATTACTTCTGAGTTTCGTTCCAGTCGAGGGCTATGCAACCGTGACCGGCATCGAAGTCCTTCCCCAGTAACTCTGCGCGTTCTCAAAATTTGATGCGATTCCAGCCAGCTACTGCTTCACGGCCGTGATCGCTAACGAATAGGCCCCACTCTGTGGTCCCGCCCCGCCTTGCCAGCTCAACGTGCCGTCCTTGTTGAGCGCATAGACCGAAACAGCGCTTTGCTTGTTGGTCACGTAAAGAAAGTTGCCAGAAGGGTCAAAGTTAATGCGATAGGGCTCTGTTCCGGTTTTAACCGTCCCAGTGGTATTGAATGTGTTCGTATTCAGGGTCAGGATTCCCGTGGTGGGGCTGATGGTAAACATCGAGATCGTGTTATCAGTCTGATTCGTTACGAATGCATACTTGCCGGTTCGGTCCACCACCACCGCTGTAGGCGCGTTTCCTGCTGCGACGGCGGCTGGCGTATCCGGGGTCAAAACCCCCGTGGTGGAATTGATGGTATATTGCGAAACGCCATTCGTAAGTGCGCCTCCAGAGTTGTTGTTCGGCACGTACGCAAACTTAGTGGAAGGATCCACTGCAACCCCGAAGGGAGAAGCGCCGGATGGCACAGTTGCGGGCGAAGTTGGCGTCAAGACTCCCGTGGTGGAGTTAATGGTGAACATTGAAATCGTGTTGGCACCCTGATTCGCGACGAAAGCGAACTTGCCGGAGGGATCAACTGTCACTGAGATCGGACTGGTGCCGGCGCCGGTCGAAACAGTTGTGGGCGTCGTTGGGGTCAGGACCCCAGTCGTGGAGTTGATGGTGAACATGGAAATCGTATTGTCGTCGCTGTTGGCTGTGTAGACAAATTTTCCGCCCGGATCAATCGCGATACCCTGGGGGAAGAATCCCGTTGGAACTGTGGCGGGCGATGTTGCGGTCAGAACTCCCGTGTTGGCATCGATGGTGTACATCGAGATTGTTGCCAGGTCAGAGCCGCTGGAAATAAGATTTGCCACATAGGCAAACCTGCCCAAAGGATCGGCCACCATCTGTTCGGCAGGGTTATCCGGTGGCACGCCGCCAGCCGCAACGGTTGATGGATGCGTCGGAAAGAGGTTTCCCGAGCAAGGATCAACAGCGTACATCGAAACAGAGTAGCCCGTCAGCGCGTAAGCAAATTCTTGTGTGTTTGCCGGCCCGCATCCAGGTCCGGGCACCACTCTGTAGGTTACGCTGCTGCAACCGGCGACAAATAGAAGCGGCGAAGCTAGAGCCGTAGCAATCAAAAAAGGCGCCTTCATAGGTACCTCCTCAATTTGACGCGATAGTAATTCGAGCTGGAAAGATTTGCAACTCTGGAGTGCGCAATTCCTGATTACCGTAGCTCCTGCTGATATGCAATGGGCCATCACTTTGTCGGCACTGTACGCGACTTAAGCAACATCAATAATCTGTGCAAACACGTAAAAGGCCCGTCTGCCGAGGCATACGGGCCTTTTTTCGGAAAGCCGCAAAGAGTTACCGATGTCCACCGCCGCCATGCCCGCCGCCGCCGCCGGCATGGCCGCCACTAAATCCGCCGCCGTGTCCGCCACCGCCGCTAAAACCGCGTGCACCACCGCCCGCATGTCCGCCGCCAGATCCGCCGCGCGCTCCACCGGCATAACCGTGCGCTCCACCGGCATAACCGCGTGCTCCGCCAGCATATCCACGGCCTCCGCCGGCATACCCGCGAGCACCGTACCCGCCGCGATAGCCTCCGCCGCGATAGCCGTATCCGCCGTGGCCCCAACCACCCCAACCAGCATGGCCGTACCAGCCACCGTGCCAGCCCCAGCCCCACCAGGGACCTACGCCGATGAACAGTCCGCCGTTGAACCATCCGGGCCCGTAAAAGCCGTAGGGAGCGCAGGCATAGGGGTAATACGAGTAATAGCCCCATTCACAAACCGGAGGAGCGTAGACCATGGGAGCGGCAACAAGCGCCGGGCCAACTCCAACATCTTGGTCAACATCTTCATCCTGGGCTAATGCCGCTACCGAAAGCGGCAGAACCAGGAGCATTGTTAACAGAACCAGGCGAAATCTCCGCATGACATCCTCCTTGTGCTGCCCCTTCGCTCGTTGCGAACAAGGAACCCGGAGGTGACCTCCGTCTCAGCACTGCCGGCTCCTGAGAATCTCTTCCCAATCCGGCTCCTGTTCTCTCAGACAACAATCTCGCAGTTAAGTTGCGGTCATTCGCAAGAAAGTTTTGTTCCGCAGCCTGCCCAACCTTGAGATCTGCCAGCAATCAAGTACAAAATGCCAGGCGCGGCCATTAGTCCGCGGCTAAACTATTCAAAATCAATGTGAAGCGTATTCGATCGGATGCCGCTTCCGCCAACCCTCTAATTCGCCAGCACCGCCCGGTAGCGCACCTTGCTCTTCTTCACTTTGTCGATGGCCGCATTGGCCTGGGCCATGGGAAAGGACTCGATGGTCGCCTTCACACCGTGGCGAGCTGCCACATCGAGCATTTCCTTCAGCCGGTAAGGGCTTCCTGTCGGATTGCCGCTGATCGAACGCAGGCCGCTGATCAATGGAAAAGCATGAACGCTGACCGGTGACGGCGGAACGCCCACAAAGCAAAGCGTCCCGGTTGGTCTGAGCGCTGCCACGTACACGCCCCAGTCCTGGTCGGCATTGGCGGTGTTCAAAATGAAATCCATTGTGCCAGCCACGTCCTTCATGGCCTTCAACTCCCGGGTATTCACAAAATTGTGCGCTCCCAGCGCGCGCGCCTCTTCCTCCTTGGCGGCCGATGTGGAGAACGCTGTCACCTCCGCGCCGAAAACCCTCGCAAACTGAATGGCCAGATGTCCCAGCCCGCCGATGCCTACAACGCCCACGCGCGACGACGGGTTCACGCCATGCGTGCGCAGCGGGTTATACACCGTAATGCCGCCGCAAAGCAGAGGAGCCGTCTGCTCGCTCTCGAGAGCGTCCGGAATCGGAATCACAAAGCGGGCATTGGCTCGCACCCGGTCCGCATAGCCGCCATTCCTGTGGACACAGGTTCCTTCCGATGCTGGGCAAAGGTTCTCCATCCCGCGCGTGCACCACTCGCACACTCCGCAGGAATTCGATTGCCAGCCCAGGCCCACGCGCTGGCCTACCTCGAGTGAGCGCACCTCTGCGCCTACAGCCGTCACCGCGCCCACAATTTCATGGCCCGGAATAAACGGATACTGGCTGATTCCCCAGTCATTCGCAATCAGGTGTAGGTCGCTGTGGCAGATTCCGCAATGAGTAATTGCGATTTCCACCTCTTGCAAGCCAAGCTCGCCGGGGTCGTACTTGAACGGCAACAGTTCTGCTCCTGCCGCATGTGCTGCAAGTCCTTGAATTTGTTCCATAGTCAGTTCCGAATCCTCAGTGGGGGAATCTCAGACAGGGCGGCTCGAATGAGGGGTGCCGTCTGAATGTTGGCGTGAAGCCACCTCGCCTCACCTAGTTTAACCCGCCTCCCGGCTCGACGCGCAGATTCAGCAGTTGAAAACCGCTCACAACCCCACCCGCCGGCGCATCGGCCTCCAACTCGGCCGACTCCCCGTTCAGGCTTGCATCCTGCGCGGCTCGCATTGGCTCAAGCGTGTTCGCAACGGAAAGCGGAAGGCTGGCAAGGGTTTTTCCCTCCATGCCTGCTTGGGTCTCCGGCACCAACAGGCTCACATAGATGTGGTCCGCCGTGTGCAGCCCGCGTGCCTGGGCCAGCACTGCGTCTATGTCTGCAGGGTGACTCTGCTGGCGCGGTTGGTCCAAAGCCCGGTCCAGCGTCCCAGCATCCGAGACAAGTAGCCGAAGGTTGCCGACACCCAGCCGGGCGGGTAGCTTGACCGCAATCCGCACATTACGCGCTGCTCCGTGCCATGGCCGCAGCGTCGCCTCCACCATCACCGTATCGCCGGCGTGGACCATGTTGCCTGAGACCAGCCGTGCGGCCTCCAGTTCCACCTCGACCCGCCTTGGAATGGCCAGCACATCCAGGTCTACCGATTTCACAGCGCCGGTCCTTGCTCCATTCGAGTAGAGCCGTTGGAACCGTTCCCCGGTCAGTAACGCCGCCAGCATTGGCGTGGCCGTCGAGTCCCCGGCCGGCGCCCACACGTCAACAGGCGACGGCGAATAGCCCTCCAGGTCGATGCCACCGGTTACGTGATAGCTTGTCTCAGCCGTGCTGTCGTTGGTTTGCAGAAGCGATTGAAACAGCACCACCGCGACGGCCTGCGGCGTGAGCGCCGGCAGGTCCAGAATCTCGACGTTGACTTTGCGCTCCGCAGTTTTTGAATTGGCGCCGCTCCCATCGTCATGTACGCGGATATGCACCGGAATCATGTGTGCCCGGGCACCGAAGACGCCGCGAATAGCCGAGTCGCGATCCTCACTGAAGGCGCCGATCGTCTCGCCCGTGTTCACAATCTTGAAAGCGTTCAACTGCGAAGCAACAGTGGCCACCACGTCAGCCGTAGTCATTGGCAGCGAAACCGGCCCCGCCTGCAAAATCGAGTGTCCGCACGCCAACAGTTGCTTCGCGTCAATGTAAGTCACTGTGCAGGTGGCCGCAATTTCCAGGTCGCCACGCACCAGCTGTGCGCTCACCGCCGATCCGGGCAGCAGTCCAGCAATCGCCGTGGCCGAGGGCGCTGTCTCCACATTAGACGCGGATCCCATCCCTCCAGCAGCAACTATATCGAGGCCAGTTCCGGCCATCTTCTGCTGCCACAACCGAATGGCCTCAGGACTGAATCCGCCCATCACCAGCGGCGTTTCCATCGCCTGCATGTTTTCCACACCGGCTGGTTGCGGTGACTGATCCCTGACCCCTGATTCCTGACCTCTGTTTCCTGCCCACTGAATTGGCAGATCCCTCACTTCCAGCATCTGCTCGATGGGCGTAATCCCGGCGATGGGGTCTTTGGTGAACTGACCAATGCGGTAAGAAAGCGCGCCTACCAGCCGGTTGCCGATATAGACCGGGCTCCCGCTCATGCCGGCCACCACGCCCGTATATTCCGGCTTCACTCCGTGCAACTGAGCCAGAATCATGTCGTGGCCCGGGCCGCGCGCGCCTCTAAGCACGCCCAGAATCTCCACCTGCATCGGCTCCGGCGTACTCCCTGTGAAAACCGTCCACGCCGTGGCCTTCAACCCGCGATGGACTTCGCTCAGCGGGAAGAATCCGCCGTCCATAGATGGTCCGGCAGCCAGCGCAGTCTTATCTGGCACGGTTTGGGCAAGCATCAAGCCAGGGCAAAGAAACAGAACCAGAGCCGCGCAGAACGCCAACGCAGCCAGCCGAAACCAGGTTTTCGTCAGGGAAGTATCCACATTTATAAGAGTACAACCGGCCGCATGGCTCTCGGTGGATACGATGGTTTGCTTGCTGCGACCGCGGCCCAGAACTTTAAGGTAAGCGAAAAACTACGTAGTCGCACAGCGCCGCCACGCCTGCTCAATGTAGCTGTCGGTCATGCCGGCGATGTAGTCGGCGACGGTGCGCGCCAGACCCTCGGCAGGGATCTGCGCTTGGTGGTCTTCGGGCAGCAGGCCAGGGTCTGCCATGAGCGCGGAAAATAATCCCCGGACGATCTCCGCCGCGTAGGCATGCGACTCTTCCATGCCGGGTGAGTTGTAGAGGTTGGCGTAGAGAAATTCCTTCAGGGCGGCGCGCGCGGCTTCCATTTCCTCACTCAGCGCCGCCAGGCGACGAGGAGCGAGGCGGATTTCTTCCAGTCCAACTTCATCCAATCTGCCGGCGCCCATCGCCGCTACCTGCCTTTGCGTCTCTTCCATCAAATCCGTCACAAACAAATTCAGTATGCGTTTGATCGCCTCATACGCTGCCAGCTTCGCAGGGGCTGCGGGAAAATCGTGCCGCACAGCGTTGTGGAAGCCGCGGAAGAGCGCCACGCCCTCGCGCACCTGGCTCAGTGCGAGAATCCCCGAGTCGAGTCCGTCATCGAGATCAGCGGTCAGGTAAGCGATCTCGTCAGCCAGATCGATGAGTTGAGCTTCGAGGGGAGGGAACTGATCGAGAAAAAAGTCGGCCAGCTCCGGATGGGTAGCCGTGGAATAGTCGCGGGAATGCTTGATGATGCCTTCGCGGACGCCGAGGGTCAAATTCAGCCCACGAAAACCAGCGTAGCGCTCCTCAAACCATGTGACAATGCGCAGGGCGTGCAGGTTGTGGTCGAAGCCCAGCCCGAACCCACGAAGGCATTGATCCAGAGCCTTTTCGCCGGCGTGGCCGAAAGGCGGATGGCCGATGTCGTGCGCCAGCGCCAGAGCCTCAGTCAGCTCAGCGTTTAGCCCCATGGTTGCGGCCAGGGTGCGGGCAATCTGAGTCACTTCCAGCGTATGCGTTAGCCGGCTGCGAAAGTGATCCGAGGGGGAATCTCCCTGCAAGCGGCGGAAGACCTGCGTCTTTCCGGCCAGGCGTCGAAAGGCGCGCGCATGCAGGATACGCGCAACGTCTCGGGCAAACGGTGTGCGGTAGGGGTGCAACGGCTCGGGGTGCTCTCGGCGGGTCAATTCGCCATCTGCGCGGACGGCAATCCTCGCAGGCAGCGCATAATTCGGCTTGGCTTCCAAAGTCGTCATTGAAATGCAGGGAATAGTGAATAGGGAATAAACGACAGCCTTCAATGGCCGATACTTTCAATCAGATGGTGAAACCGGTGCCTATGTTTCCCACTTCTCCGCCTGTCTCACGAAACCATCTATTCCCTATTCCCTGTTCCCAAGTCCCTGTCCTTTTCACTCCGGCCTTGTCTGTCCCGTGGCGCTCTCCTGCTTGGCGAGCTTCACCTGTGCGCTATCCAGCTTTTTCTGCACCTTGGCCACTTCGGCCGGCTCCACATCAACTGCGGCGGACTTGGCGAACTGAGCCAGTGAAAGCTGCCACTGCGCCGCGGCCAGACGCGTACGGCCCGTCTTTTCGTAAAGGTCGCCCAGGTGGTCGTGAACTGTTGGGTCGCTCTGATCGCGGTCCACGGCCTGACGCAGTTTCTCCTCGGCCTGTTCATACTCGCCCATCTTGAAGTACACCCAGCCAAGCGAATCCAAATAAGCGCCGTTCATCGGGTCCAGCTCGACGGCCTTGCGAATCAGCTTGAGAGCCTCGGGCAACTGCTTGCCTCTGTCCGCCATCATGTAGCCCAGGTAGTTGAGGGCCATGGCGTTCGCCGGCTCCAGTTCCAATGTCTGCCGGAAAAATTGCTCGGCCGGTTCATAGTGTTTCTGCCGCTCAGCCAGCTCGCCTCTGAGAAAGAGCAGATAGGAGCGGTCTTCCTGTTTGACGGTCAGCGTATCGGCCTTATTGAAGGCATCTTCTGCCTCCTTCCAGCGGTGTGCGCGAACGTACATCTGGCCCAGCGCAAGCCACACCTGGCGGTCATCCGCGGTGTTGGCGAGCAGACCCTTGGCCATCGCCAGCCCATCGTCGGTCTTGCCCACGTCGGCCATTTCAGCGGCCAGCATTAGCTTCAGGTCGCGATCCTTAGGGTTGGCCTCGACGGCCTTGCGCGATACATCCACGGCCTTGTCGAACTCTTTAGCGTCGCGCCACGTGTCTACCTGGAATTGATAGCCGCGCGTTGCCGTCTCGCCGCCCATGTCGATCATTTTTTGGTAAGCGCCGATAGCCTCGGCCGTCTTGTTCTGCTCGTGATAGACCGTCCCCAGCCGCTCAAGGAAGATGCCGCGATTGTTCTTTTCCTCCGTGGTGTAAGCGCCGTTGGCGTGCGAGGCCAGATCCACCATCTTCTCGAAGACCTTTGCGGCGTCGTCGAGGCGGCCCAACACATCCAGCAGCAGACCCTCGTTATAGCCGGCTTCCAGATTCTTGGCGTCCTTGGCGCGCGCTTTGCGAATGGTCATCAGCGCTTCTTCATATTTTCCCTGGCGGCGTTGAATCTCGCTAATGTGCACCAGAGCGCCGGCGTTCTCCGGGTCGGCCTTGAGCAGTGCCTCGTATTGCTTCAGAGCCTCGTCGAATTGATTGGCGTTCAGCAGTGCTTGAGCGAGCGCTTCCAATGTGCGCGCGTCTCCCGGTTCCAGGTCGGCGGCGCGTTGATAGGCGGCGATCGCATCCTCGGGCCGCTTCAGCTGCTCATAGGACGCACCCAACGCATCTTCCATGCGCGCCGTGCGGTCACCCACAGGAACCGTCTCCAGCACTTTTGCTTCCTGCGCGATGTCTCCGCTTTCCGCATACAAGCGGGCCAGGTTCAGCACCACATCTTCGGAATCGGGATCCATGGCCTGGGCGGTCTTGAACTCTTCCTCGGCCTTCGCATGGTCGTGCTTGACCGTGTAGAGCTGGCCCAGAATCATGCGATCCTCCACGCTCTTCGGCTCCAGCGTAACGATCTCTTCAAACTCCGCAATCGCTTTATCCAGCACATTGCCGGTAGGCGAGGCCGAGGATGGCGCATTTTGCCCCTCGCTCAGCGCGCGCAGGTAGATGTGCCCCAGCAGTTTGTGCGCGTCAATATTGTCGGGTACGCTTTTCAACAGCTCACGTGCCGTATTCTCGGCTTCTCGCACGTGGCCGGTACGGAAGTACAGATCCGCCAGCGCGTTGTTCAACTGAGGCGAAGCAGGGTCGGCATTTAGCGCCAGCTTGTACTCTTCAATAGCCTGCGTTACCAGTTCCGGGCGGCCATCTTCAATGGCCTGCTCTTCGTATCCGCTGGCCAGCGCCAGATGATAGTAAGCCTGGGCTCGGTTCGGCGGCGTAGTGGTGGAATCCGCAGCCTTGGCCGGTTCTGCTGGAGCCGCTTTGGCCGGTGCAATCTGGAGCGGGCTCGCAACAGGCGCTTTGGCCGGAGCTAGACTGCTCGGAGTTGGGCCGCCGGAGGCTGGACTACCTTGAGCGGGCGCGCCCGGAGTGTTTTGGGCACAGATCCGTGTTGCCGGCCAAATCCCGGCAAGGGCGGCAAAGACAAGCCAAAGCGGTAGTAAACGCAATCTTCTTATCATCATCCTGGGGATTCCATGCCTCTTAACCCGGGCCATCTGGCAGAAAAACTTTGCGCCCAGGCGTCACGAGGCTGTAAAGGCAGCCGGTGGGAGCAGCTCTGCCTACTGTACAGACGATTCTAATCGCCATTAGGCTTTCGCGTCGCTACAGATTGACACATTTTCCCGTCTGCTGGCTGAATTTATCCTACGGTATGCCCAGGAATTTGTGGGTTTGCAGGCTCAATCGCCACTGCGGATGGCCGAGGCAATAGTGAAGGGCAAGCTCGGTGTTGGCGGAGCGGCTGGGTCCGTCCATTGGCTGCAAAAAGAAATGCCCGAAAGAGAGCCGCTCGAACTCCTCAGGGTATGCGCCCGCTTGCGGATAAACCAACTTCAGCTCGCTGCCTCTCCGCTGCACCAACTCGGCTCCAGCCTTGGGGCTGATGCAGATCCAATCCAATCCCTCCGGCGCGGCAATCGTTCCATTGGATTCAACCGCAATTTCGAAACCGTGCTTATGCAGCGCGGATATCAACTTTTTGTCCAGTTGCAGCAGAGGCTCGCCGCCCGTGCAAACCACAAATCGTTTGCCCAGCCGGGAGCCATTCTTCTTGGAATTCTCAGTCCACGCGCGTTCCACTTCTGCTGCCAGATCTTGAGCGGAATCAAATTTTCCGCCTGCCGGCCCATCCACACCTACAAAATCCGTGTCGCAAAACCGGCACATTGCAGCCTTCCGGTCGCTCTCGCTGCCCGACCAGAGATTGCAGCCCGCAAAGCGGCAAAACACAGCCGCGCGGCCCGTCTGTGCCCCCTCGCCTTGCAGGGTATAGAAAATTTCCTTTACCGCGTAGCCCATTTTGACCCACCCCACGCAAGCCGCGTGCCACTTTCTCTTATCTTTCTGAGTGACCTGAGTGCAGCATTTGGGGAGCCGAGATCCTGCTCGGAGCGCGATCCGCGGTCGAAGAGGAGTGCATCTTGCCACTATGGCGTCGCAAGTCAGGGAAACCGCTAACGCAATTATCCTTGTATTCTTAGGCTTTTTCAACCCGATACTTCAACGGGTCCTCAATCCCGTTCTCCCTGAAGCCCTTGCGTCTGAGCAAACAGGAATCGCATTCCCCACAAGGCTCCCCCGTCGGCCCGGGATCGTAACAACTGCTGGTCAGGCCATAATCCACGCTTAATTCGATCCCCTTGCGAATGATCTCTGCCTTGGTGAGCGCAATCAGCGGCGTGTGAACTTTGAGTGCCTGGCGGCCTTCAACTCCGGCCCTGGTCGCCAGATTGGCCATCTTCTCAAAGGCCTTGATGAACTCTGGACGGCAATCCGGGTAACCGGAATAATCCAGCGCATTTACGCCGATAAAAATGTCGCTCGAACCCAGAACCTCGGCCCACGCCAGCGCAAACGAAAGAAAAATCGTGTTGCGCGCCGGCACGTAAGTTATGGGAATGCCGTGGCTCATCTCCTCCGTGCCACGGCCCTTGGGAACGTCGATGTCGGCGGTCAGCGCCGAGCCGCCGAAGACCCGTAGGTCAATGGCGGCGATGCGGTGGTCTTTAACCCCAATCGCTGCGGAAACGCGCCGCGCTGCATCGAGTTCAACGATGTGCCGTTGCCCGTAAGAGAACGAAAGCGCGTACAGCTCGTAGCCCTGGCCGCGAGCAATCGCCAGCACCGTGGCCGAGTCCAGCCCCCCGCTCAAAAGCACCACCGCGCGTTTTGCATTGGTTTCCATTACTTCAAGTCCCCGCCTTTGCCAATATCTATCGAGGGCGGAAGTGGATTGCTCTCATCAATAGAGGCAGCGATGCACTTCTCCAGCGAACCCTTGGCTTCAAGAATGAACTCAATTGCATCGCGTCCTGCGCCATCACCACCTCGATGTGGCGTCACATAATGCGCTTCAGCCTTCACCTGCTCCCGCGCATTCGCTACGGCCACAGAAAGGCCGCACACGCGCATCACTGGCAGGTCAATCACGTCGTCGCCCACGTAAGCAATCTCGTCCAAGGTGACGCCTTCCTTCTCCATAATCTCCCGCACCGCCTGCATCTTGAAAGCCTGGCCCTGGTAAACAAACTCCAGCTTCAGATCCCGCGCACGCATCGCCACCGTCTCCGAGATGCGCTTGGTAATAATGCCCAGCTTCATGCCGCCCAGCCGCGCCAGCGTCACTCCCGCGCCGTCGTGGGCGCTGAACCCCTTGGCCTCCACCATCTTGCTGGTAATGGCGCCGTCCGGCGAGACCAACGGAACCGGAATGATCCAGATTTGGCCGTTGGTCAGAACGCCATCCACGTCAAAGAGAATAATCTTGATGCGCCTTGCGCGATCCTGTGCGGAGAGAGTCATTGAGTGATTTTATCAAGACTTGCCGCGCCACAACCTTCAAGGATTTCCTGTTCGATGATTTATAAACCACCAGTTAGATTTCATGCCCCTTCGGCAAAATCATAAGTTGTGGAATGCGCACATGCGGCGGTTGCTCAAGAATGAACAGAACCATGCGCGCAACGTCGCCTGGTGTCAACGGCTCCGCAATCCCCATGGATTCGGATGGAGGCACCTCCCAGCGACTGTGCAGACCGGTTCTGACCAGTCCGGGCTCAATGCAAGAGACCTGCACATCTGTCTTGCTCAACTCCATGCGCAAGGCTTCCGAGAGCGCTTCGATAGCGTATTTGGTTCCGGCGTATGCGCCGGCTGTTGGACGCACCTTCCTGCCCAATATGCTTGAGGTATTTACTAAGTGCCCGGTCTTTTGCTCAACGAAATGCTTTAGAAAGACATAAGCCACGCGAAATGCGCCCTCGACATTCACGCGCACCATCTCGCAAACGCGCTCGATATCAATCGCATCGACAGATCCGACTTCAAGTAGCCCGCCATTATTGAAGCACACATCGCAGCGTCCGAAGTTTTCAATTGCCGCGGACAGCAAGGCCGCAGGGATCGCCGCATTCTGTAAGTCCCCAGCGACGGTCACGGACGGAGTTCCCAGCTTTGCCGCCAGAGACTTGAGTTTCTCAGCCGACCGGCCGCTAAGAACCAGGCGGTATCCTGCTACAGAGAGCGCCTCGGCGACTGCCGCTCCAATTCCGCCCGTGGCACCAGTAATGACTGCAACCTTCCCCTCGTCCATTCCGCCCATGCTTCGCCTCGTTGTCCAAGGATAACCGAAGGCGCCGATCTTTTCGCGCACTTTACCGAAGGGGTAAGTTGCGACACAACACCAGCTCTGCGATACCTTAAACGAATGAGCTTCGCCTAGCCGGTCAAGCTGATTAAGGAGAAACCATGCCAGCGTATCTTATTTCGTTGTGCAGACACGTTACTGACCGAAAGCGCCTGGAAGATTACTGGGCAAATGTTGCGCCAGCGTTTAAGAGCGTTCTAGCCAAGCCGCTTGTAGTCTACACTCCGTTCGAAGTCCTTGAAGGCGATGGCGGCGTGCGGGGCGTTGTGCTTTTTGAGTTTTCTTCAATGGAAGAGGCGCGGCGGTGGTACTATAGCGCGGCCTACCAGGAAGTGAAGAAACTCCGCGAAGGGGCAGCCGACTTCGATCTTATTCTCGTGGACGGCGGGGTTGTGTCGGCAGCAGAGCGAATGCCGGGGTCGAAATCTTGAAATAACACAAAGGAAGAAGTGCCTACCGCCCCAGTGATTATGGTGCTGCTTCGTCATCTCGCAAAGGGTGGGAACCGCGAACCTCATGGCGCGCAGGCGCCATCCGCCAGAACGGCAAGTCCCCCGACTGCAGGGCGTGCAGATAATTATCTCCGTCTGGCGCAAACTGGCAGGAAGAGGTGGTGAATAGAAGCCACCACCTTCAGCGCCAGCAGGGAGGCCCCCCTACCCCCTATAAATCTTTTGCAAACCTTGCAGGTAATTTTCCTGGCAATATCGCGAAACGTCGAGTCTAACTCGAACCAGCCCGGAGTCAGCGATTTTCGCCTAACGCATTTTCGGAAATGATGTAGACCGAAAGCACTACCGCTGAGTGGGTTTTTCCTCAAGAAAAACCCACATTCACAACTTTTGCGAGTTCACACTATTTCCGAAAATGCCGTAGGCACCTTCCGGGCGCAGGGCTGCGGTGGAAAGGGAAGGTAACCATCACGGTCAGCAGTTCACTGCGGTTCGGCAGCCGGCGTCGTTAGCGGCGCTTTCACCAGCACAGCAAAGCGTGGAAATGCAAAACTGCCTCCGGCGTCGTCGATCACATTCAACTGGCATAGATACGCGCCCGCCTTGAGTCCGCTGAGCGGCACATCCAGTTCCATGGCCACGGCGTCGCGGCCTTCCACATTGACCGCGCGCGCCTGCACCATTGGCGTCTCATACACTTTTGTCGAGCCTTGAATCAGTTCAAGACTACTCAGCAGATTTATGCCTGGCTTGCTTCCTTTGGGCGCGCCGTCTGCGGCCTTTGCGTGCGCCGGAGAGTAGATTTCATAGAGCAGATAAAGGTGCTGGTCCTGGCGAAAGACGTGGCTGATATTTGGCACGTACTCCTCGCCGCCGCGCACCAGCGGCGTGTCTTTCTTGCTCGGCTGGCGCAAAGAAGCGAGCACGATCGAACTCATGTTGAGCGGCGCCTTCTTCATCTCCGGCAGCGTAATCTCCGCTTCGAACGAGCCCATTTGACCGGTCTGATTTTCGCGCACTACGAATTTCAGGTGATACTTCCCCGGTGGCAGATTGAAGCTGGTGGTGTACTGGATGTTCTTCTGCCGCGCCTGCAACGCCGGATCGAGGTTGAGCTTCACTGTCTCGCGCGCATGGCCGATTGCCCGTTTCGCGTCGTCGAGCACCTCGCCGATTACGTCGAGCGTGGCCTTGTCCTTATCGCCGCTCTTCACAAAAGGAATCTGCGATCCCGGAACAATCAGCGAAATCGGCACATAGAATCGATTCTCGCTGAGACGAAAATACAACGCGTCGAGATAGACGGCCATGTCTGTTGCCGGTAAGTCGCTGGCTAACTGCTCTTCAAGTTCGCGTTCGCGGTCCTCGTGCCCCGCGTGTTGAAAATCTGCCGGCGCGTAGTAGCCGGGCCGATATTCCAGCTTGACTGCGGGCCGGTTGATCTTGATGGTCAGCTTGCGATAGCGCCCATCGCGCGACGGATTAGAGCTATGAAATCCGATAGCATAATAAGCCGAAGTGTCGCGCTGCACCTGCGCAAAAGCCGGGGCAAAATCATTGGAATCGAAAAACGCTTTGCCGCCGGTGTCAGTCGACAGTGTGGCCATTACCTCTTGCGTGGCGAAGTTTGCGTTCATGTTGTTCAGCAACGCGCCACCATTAAAGGCTCCTGTCCCGCGCAGGCTGCCGGTGGAGGCGTCGCCCAGGGGCGCCACGGCCTGCAAACCGCGTGTATCCACGCTGTAGATGGCTAGGTTGGCGCGCACGGCCGCATTGATTGCCGCCCGCAGCGAAGCTTCGTTCTCAATGCCGTCGCGTTGAATGCCTCCCGAAAAATAGAGCAGAGATTTCTTCTCAGTAATCTTTTCGAGCGACTTCGACACGGTCCTGAGTGCGAAAAGCTCGCGGTCGGTATTGAGGTCGTTGTATTCGCTCTCGTCGGGCGTGTAGCCGGTGCTATCTTCCACCTGATTTGCGTTCGCGGATGCGCCCAGTGCAAAGCCCTGACCCTCGGTGCCGTTGTAGATGCCCACTTCTTTGATCAGCACATTCTTGTCTGAGGTGAAATCCTGGTCCACCTTGAGCGTGTCACCCAGTGAGACCAATGCCACCAGGTCTGCCGGCTGCATTTTCGTGCGCAAATAATCCTTGGCCGCCGCCACGCTGCGGTCAAGATCTTCCGGCTGCATCGAAGTCAGGTCGAAGAACATGACGATCAACCGATGATTGCGCAGTTCCTCGGGCCGGGCTACCTCGGCAGCCCTTGCGCCATTCGTGTTCACCCCTGCGGCCAGTCCGCTGGTAGTCGTTTCGTTAAGCGGTGCGGCCATCTCGACGCTCTCAAAGTCGAAAGCCGAAATCTGCTGCTGCTTACCGTTCTCGTAAATGCTGAAATCGTTACGCTTGAGGTCGCGCTTCAGCTCGCCGGTCTTGGCATCGCGCGCCACCACGTTCGTCAGCACCAGATCAGCGTTCATCTTCAGTACATAGCCGCTCGGCGGCGCGGCAGAGGCCTGCGAATCCGGCGAGTCTTGTGCAAAGCCGGGGCTCTGCCAAGCGCCCGAATACACCAGCGCCAGCGCCGCAAACCCCGCTCCGGCTTTTCGCAACCAACCCGTCATAAGCTTTCTGCCGTAGCTAATTCCGTTAACTCCGCAGACTCTCAAAACCTGTACCTCGCCATAAACTGAAACGTCCGCATGGAAGCGGCTGAAGTCACCTGCCCGAATGACGGCGAAGCAGCGTTGGTTTCAACGCCGGAGTACTGGACGGTATTGAAAACATTATTGGCAGTCGCGCGAAATTCCACGCTGCGCGTGCCGCCGAGTTGCATCGTCTTCGAGAGCGACATGTTATTTTGAATGGTTCCCGGCCCTGCGACCGAGTTGCGTGAAACATTGCCGCAGTCAATGCAGTTCGGCGTGGTCGAATCATTCGGAGGCTGCGCGAATGCAGCAGAATTAAACCACTCTTTCAGCGATCCCGCCCCTGCTGTGACCGAAACGCCCGGAACACGATTGGGACGTTGTGTGCCGGCTGTGCCGTTGGTAACGTCTGCCACCCCCGCCTGATAAGCCGGCGTAAGCGGCGTTCCGGTGGCGAAGGTAAAACTGCCCGAGACAGAAAATCCTTCCAGAATATGCGATCCAACGCCGCCGGTCACCCAGCGCTTATCCTTGCCGAAGGGTAACTCGTAAAGATAAGTTCCGCTGACTTTGTGGCGCACGTCGAAACTCGAGTTACCTTCCTCGGCACCGAGATCTTGCCAGTTCTGCGCGACCACAGTCGATGTCCCGCCCACTGAGCCGGCATCGTCGATGGAGTGTGAGTACTGATAATTTGCGCCGAAGGCAATGCCGTTTGAGAGTCTTCTGTTCACGCGCAGTGTCCCTGCGTTAAATCGGGAAGACGCCGCGGACTGATCGTAGTTGAAGATGGCGCTCGTGGGCGTGAGGCGCGGCGCGCTCGTAATATCCAGATTGCTGCCCTTCGAACCGTTGTAACCCGCATTCACAACCACGCCCCAGGGCATTGTCTTCTGCACGTCGAGATTCCACACCTGCACATAGGGCAGGCGATAGTGCGGATCGAGCGCGTAGTTGCCCACCGTGTCAGGCGTGGGAAACCCACTCGCCAGCGAAAGGCAATCAGTTGTCGTTGACGGGCATTGGTTGGATTCGTTGGTCTGCTCGTTCACAAACAATGGATTGTTTACCATCGGCTCATGGGCCATAATCGTCGCAAAAGTTGCGTATTGGCTAACTGTATAGTTGATGCCGTAGCCGGCGCGTACTACGGTCTGTTTGGGTAACCGCAGAGCCATGCCGAGTCTTGGCGCAACAGCGACACGAAATGGAAATACCAGCGAATCCGGCAGTGAGCCACTGAATGAGGACGGGGCGCCAGGTTCTACTTCAGCAACTGAGGTAAACCCGCTGGCCGCATTTGTATCCACCATTGCAAGGTGGCCGTACTTCTCTGTGTAGGGTGCGAAGAACTCGTAGCGTAGTCCGTAATTCAAAGTCAGGTTTGACCGCGCGCGCCAGTCGTCTGTTGCGTAAGCGTCCCAGACATTTTCGCGCAGATAGTTCTTGGACGCGGAGGAGTCGATGCTGGTCTCTTGCGGCTCGCCCAGCAAGAAATCTCCCAGTGCCGAACCGGTGTAAAGGCCGGTGAAGTAGAAGGTCCCGGTTCCGTTGTATAAGGAGCCTGAAGTGTTAGAGCCGCCCAGAAAGTCGCGGTGCACGCGCCGGTAGTCGCCGCCCATACGAATATTGTGCTGGGCGTGAATCCAGCTCAGCGCCTCTGAAAGTGAAATCGTCTGCGACAGCGACAGGCTGGGCTGCAGCTCACTTAATCCTGTGAAACTACTCAGCACCACGTTGGGCAGGCCGTAGTTGAGCGGATCGGTGTTCAACGCAGGAGCGGGCAGTGAACCGCTCCGCGGTCCCAGAATGCCTATATTTGTGGCTACGTCGGTCGTGTTAGTGAAGAAATTCTTAGCTCCGCTGGTCGCCCGATTCCAGTTGGCGTTGAAGATGTTAGTCAGCTTGTGGTAGCCCACCGTGTAACCGGCCTGCACAGAATTCGAGTTTGTGGAACTTTTGCCGCCCAATTGTGGAAAGACGTTTACATCGTCCGCTGCGGTGCCAGCCCAGTTGTAATTCAAGTTGATGCTCTGCCGCAGACCCTGATTCTGCGCCCTGCTGCGTCCGCTGCCGCCCCGTCCAGCGCCAAGCAGCGTCGCGTTCTTGCCCAGGCTGCGCATATATCGCGCGCCCGCTTGCGTCGAGTTAGTCTGGGCTGTGGTCAGCAGATGGTAGTTTTGTGCATAACCAGGAAGATTCGGCAACGGAAAGAATTGGAGCAAGTTGGTTGCGACTTGGACAGGTGTAATGGTGTTGGTGAGTCCAGGAATCGTGCCCGTGCGCTCGTCGACCGTTCCGAAAAGGGGATTGCCATCCGTAGGCACAGTCGCGTAGTCGTCCAGAGGGCTGGAACTACGCTGACCGCTGAGGGTGAGGAACAAGGCGTCCTTGCCGCTGGGCTTGGTCACTCCGGGCAGGTAAGGCGCGCTCATAAATGTGATTCCAAAGCGATTTGTTCCCGAGGTCGGCTGTTGCTGCGGCTGGCCGCGCAGAGAAAACGGCTCCGCGTTGAGCGCCGAATTGCTGCCGATCCAGAAGATAGCTCCGTGCGGCTGTCCGGGGTTGAAGCCGCGGAAGTTACCGCGCCCACCTCCACCAAACCCGCCTTGTCCCCCAAATCCTCCTCCACCAGACCCTCCAAAGCCGCCGAAGTTTCCGACGCCCTGCCCATTCTGTCCGCCCGGCAATGCACCCTGGGCGCGAAGGGTCTCGATTGTGTCGCGGATGCGGTCCAGGTCGAGGCCGGCCAGTGGACTCACTGTTCCAGATTGGCCGCTGATGGCCACCGAATCGTCACCAAAGTCGGAGTTGCCTGCGATCGAGGGCAATGCCGCGCCGGACAAGCCGGTTGACCCAGCCTGCGTCTCTGCATCCCCTCCCAGCGCACTCATCAGGCTCAGGTTCAGCGCGCCGCTCGGAGCCATTTGGCGAATGGCTGACTGGATAAGCGGCTGGCCCGCCGCCTCGTTCTCCTGCTGCTCAACCACTCGCGAGGCCAGCGTCAGGTCAAGATTCACTGTCTGATCGTGGCCGCTCGCGTTGATTACCGCTTCCTGAGCGCCCGGCGCGAAGGCCGCGAACTGTGTGCGGATAACGTAGCGACCATTCTGTGCAATGACCAAGGTCCACGCACCGTTGATGTCAGTCGTGGTGGAATAGCGCTTTCCGGTGAGCGTGTTCTGTGCGGTAACGGTCACACCGGGCAGTGGAATGTTGCCGCTCTTGACTGTGCCGTGCAGTTTTCCGCCCACTATGGCAGGGGTTTGCGGCGACGATTCCGATGCGCTAATGGCAGGTGCGGGCGGGGCTGTCGGCGTGGCCGGCGACTGTGCCAAAGCGGCAAGGCCGCCGGCCACAATGATTCCGGTCACTACCGCCCATTGCCCGGCTTCTCGCCGCATGGCCGCTCCTTGTCATTTTGCACTCTTGCTTAGTCAGACGGACCACGCGCCGCAAAGGTTTACTGTTTCCGGCCTGGGTTAGAAGAGTGGCCGCATTTGCGTCTGATCAATGTGTAATAGGGGTATTTACTTGACGCCACCAACCCCAATATGTAGACTTCGGGGTCATGGACGAGGATTTTCCGCGGACTTTGCTGGAGCTGGAAAGGCGCTTTAGCAGCGAGGAGGCTTGCGCCGA